>LXNI01000034.1_pt1 | contig 134652 bp, 109 predicted proteins | sample 809091 | NCBI WGS metagenome assembly LXNI01 (sample SAMN04870527, study PRJNA318959) | sponge metagenome | biome: 01000161; feature: marine sponge reef; material: water | host: Sarcotragus foetidus | place: Greece: Milos, Mediterranean Sea | collected 2013-05-29 | depth 5-7 m
CCGATCACGCCCCAGCTGTTCGCCAGCATGGCCCCGAGCACGACGTAAGACAGTTGACTTACCGTGGAATAGGCGAGCCGCGCCTTCAGGTTGTCCTTCGTAAAGGCCACCAGCGAACCCAGGATGATCGTCGCCGCCGCGACCCACATGAGCCACACCGACGCCCCCTCCGCACCCAGAAAGTCGATCCCGAAGACGTACACGGTCACCTTGAGCACCGCGAAGACGCCCGCCTTGACGACCGCCACCGCGTGCAGCAGCGCGCTCACGGGGGTGGGCGCGACCATGGCGGCCGGGAGCCAGCGGTGGAAGGGCATGACCGCCGCCTTGCCGATCCCGAAGACGTAGAGGCCCAGCAGGATCGGGACGACGGCCCCCGCCACCCGGCCGTCGAGGATCCCCCCTTCCTGGAAGTCCAGCGTGCCGGTGAGGGCGTAGGTCCACACGATGGCCAGCAGTTGAAAGGCGATCGAGGTGGTGAAGAGGATGCCCAGGTACACGCGTCCGGCGCGCTTCGCCTTCTCTGTGCCCGCGTGGGTGACCAGCGGGAAGGTGGTGAGCGAGAGGACCTCGTAGAAGACGAAGAGGGTGAAGAGGTTGCCGGCGAAGGCGACACCCATGACGGAGGCGATCGCGAAGGCGAAGAAGAGGTAGAAACGGGTCTGGTTCTTCTCGTGATGGCCGCGCATGTACCCGATCGAGTACATGGTGGTGACGATCCACAGGAACGACGCGATCAGGGCGAAGAGCACGCCCAGCGGCTCGGCCTCCAGCGTGAGGGGGATGCCCGCAATCGGCTCGGCGAGCACCACCGAGGGGCGGCCGCCCGCGCTTACGTCCGCGTAGACGCGCAGGACGATCGCGAAGAGCGCCCCCGCCGTGATTAGGCCGGCCGCCTCGCGCGCATTCGGGCTCCGGCGCAGCAGCAGAATCAGCCCGGCACCGACGACCGGAACGGCCATTGACAGGCCCAGCATCGTCTCGACGGTCACCTTGCACCCCCGATCATGGCCCGACCCCCGTCATCAGCACCTCGGCCGCCCGCTCCGCAACCTGAGCCGTGCGTACCCCGTTGATCCCGAAGTACAGGTTCGCCCCCACCAGCACCCAGGTCGGCACCAGCAAACGCCACGGCGCCTCCCCCGCCCCCTCGTCCCCCTCATACGGCCGGAAGTACGCGGCCTCGACCACGCGCCACACGTAGACCAGCGCCAACACCGACGCCAGCAGCACGATCACCGCGACCGGCCACCACCCGCGCTCCAGCGCCCCCAGGATCAGGAACCACTTGCTCACGAACCCCACCGTGAGCGGCACCCCAACCAGGCTCAGCCCCCCCACCACGAAGGCCGCCATCGTCCACGGCATCTTCTTCCCCAGCCCGGCCATCGCGTCGATGTGCACGGACCCGATCCGGTACACCACGCACCCGAGCGCCATGAAGAGCGCTCCCTTCATGAGCGCGTGGTTGAAGAGGTGCAGCAGCGTCGCCGTCAGCCCGGTCACCGACGCGAACGACAGCCCCAGGATCATGTATCCGATCTGCGCCACCGACGAATACGCCAGCAGGCGCTTCACGTCGACCTGGAAGATCGCCACCAGCGACATGCTCACGATCGCGACCAGCGCCAGCGGGAGCAGCACCCGGTCCAGCGCCATCACGCCGAAGGAGAAGGGCGCGCCGAAGATGGTCAGGAAGAAGCGCAGCAGCATGTACACCGCGACCTTGGTGGCGGTGGACGCCATGAAGGCGGTAACCGCGGACGGGGCGAAGGCGTACGCGTTCGGGAGCCACAGGTGGAGCGGGAAGAGCGCCAGCTTGAGGCAGAACCCCACGCCCAGGAAGCCATAGGCCACCTTGACGGTGCGGGAGTCCCACACCTCCGGCAGCAGCACGGCCAGATCGGCCATGTTCAGCGAGCCCGTCATCACATACAGGAGCCCGATGCCGATCACGATGAAGGTGGCCCCGACCGATCCCATGACGAGGTAGCGGAAGGCCGCCGTCAGGGCGCGGCGGCGCGTCCCCATCGCGATGAGCGCATATGCCGACAGCGACGAAATCTCCAGGAAGACGAAGACGTTGAAGACGTCGCCGGTGATCGTGATGCCGAGGAGTCCCGTGAGACAGAGAAGGTAGGCCGCGTAGAAGAGGGGGATGCGCCGGCGTTCGACCTCGTCCTCGACGCTGGTGATCATGTACGGCGACACCACCGACGCAATCGTGGACACGATGACGAGCACCCAGGCGTTGACGATGTCGACCCGGTATTCGATCCCGATGGGGGGCGCCCAGTCGCCGAGGGCGTAGGAGATCACGCCGGCGCTCATGACGTCGCCGAGGAGGAACAGGGCGATCGCCAGCGCCGTCCAGCTGGCCAGCACCGCCACGATGGCCGCCGCCCGCGCGTTCCGGATGAAGGCGCAAAGGGGGGCCGCCAGCAGCGGCACCACCACCTGCAGGACGGGGAGGTGGACGGACATCAGCTGGGGGCCCTCACTCTCCCGCCTCCGCTTCCGCCTCGATCCGGTTGATCTCGTCCTCTTCCATCGTCCCGTACGCCTCCTTGATGCGCACGGCCAGGGCGAGTCCCACCGAGGTGGTCGCGATGCCCACCACGATCGCCGTCAGGATCAGGACATGGGGCAGCGGGTTGGAGTAGACGACTTCGGCGACGGCCTCGCCCACCGCCTCAGCCCCATCCAAGCCCGCCTCCGCACCACCCTGGCCCCCCTCCACACCGTTGTAGCCCTCGTCCGCACCGTACGGGTCCTTCACCAGAATCGGCGGCGTCCCCCCGGTGATCTTCCCCATGCTGATGTATAACATGAAGACAGCGGTCTGAAATACATTCAGCCCAACGATTTTCTTGATCAGATTGCCGCGCGAGATGAGGATGTAAAACCCCACCATCATCAGAAAGATGACGACCCAGTAGTTGTAGTGGGAGACGAAGAAGTCGAGTCTCACGAGCCCCTCCTTCCCCGCCCGGCGAAGAGGTAGAAGACCGTCACCATCACCCCGAAAACCGTCACCAGGACCCCCAGCTCCACCAGCAGAATGCCGTAGTGCTGGCCGTGCTCGGGGTGCGTGGGGTCGGGGGCGAGCGCGTTGTAGCCCAGGTAGTTGTGGCCCAGGAGCATCGTCACCACGCCCACGCCCGCGAAGATCAGCACGCCCAGCGCCGCGCACATGCGGGTGAACCGGAGCGGCAGCACCTTCTGCACCGCTTCCAGCCCGTACACCAGCGCCAGCAGGGCGAAGGCGGCGGCCAGGATCACGCCGGCCTGGAAGCCTCCGCCCGGACTGTAGTCGCCGTGGAAGTGGACGTAGAGCGCGAACATGATGATGAAGGGGGCAAGGAATTTCGCGCCCACGCGGATGATGATCTCCTCCCTCATGCGCCATCCCCCTCGCCAGGGGATCCACGCGACCTCGCCCGCCGGGCGCCCGAGAGCAGCAGCATCACACCCACCGCCGCCGCGAAGACCACCGTCGTCTCGCCCATGGTGTCGTAACCCCGGTACGAGGCCAGCACCGATGTCACCACATTGGGGATGCCGATCTCGTCGTAGCTCTCCTCCAGGTAGTGGTCCGCCACATGATGGTGCACCGGGTTGTCGGGGTGGCCGAAGCCGGGCATGTCCATGGTCCCGTAGACGAGCACCCCGCCGGTCACCACGACCACGACGAGCGGGAGCAGGGGGGTGTGGCCGGGCCGGTTCTCGTGGTGTCCGGCCAGCGCCAGGGCGCCCAGGAAGAGCACGGTCGAGATCCCCGCGCCCACCGCCGCCTCGGTGAAGGCCACGTCCACCGCGTCCATGACCGTAAAGAGACCGGCGGAGAGGAGCGAGTAGATCCCCGCCAGCATCACCACCGCGAAGAGATTGCGGACCTTGAGAAGCGCCAGTCCGGCCGCGCCCAGCAGGGTGAAGAGGACGATGTCGACGACGGTGGTCACGATGCGTCCCTCTCTTCGCCCACGTTGCCCGTGCCCTCAGAGTCCCCACCCGCCAGCGTGTACGGCTCGGCCCCGCCCGAAAGCGCCGCCTTGGCCAGCGCGTGCGTCGCGATCGGGCTCGTGAACCACAGGAAGGCCAGCACCAGGACCAGCCGCAAGGTGACCGTGTTGGCGCCGCTGTACACGCACAGCCCCACGAGGATCAGCCCCGCTCCCATGGTGTCTGTCATCCCCGCCGCGTGCATCCGCGTGAACACATCCGGGAGCCGCACCATTCCGAGCGCACCCGTCACCAGGAAGAACGCCCCGGCAAGGAGCAGCGCCCACACGAGACCGTTGAGAGCCTGTTCCATCACCCGCCCGCCCGGTCCCGGTGAGCCTTGCTGCTGGCGCCCAGGTCCCCGTACTCGATGTACTTCAGCACCGCGATCGTGCCGATGAAGTTGATCAGCGCGTACGCGAGCGCGAGGTCGAGGAAGTCGGGGCGTCCGTTCAGGAAGCCGAGCACCGCGATCAGCACCACGGTCTTCGTGCCGATGTTGTTGAGCGCCAGCACCCGGTCGTACGCCGTGGGCCCAAGCAGCGCACGGCACATGGCCAGGCACATGGCGACGAGCAGCGCGGCGGCGGTCACGGCGAACACAGTCTACGCCCCCTCCCCTTCCAGCACCGCGACGCGCCGGTTCATCTCATTCTCCTCCGAGCCGTCGATCTCCTCCTGCGCGATGGCGTGGACCTCGAAGTCGTCGCCCACGATCCCCGTCGTGACGGTGCCCGGGGTGAGCGTGATCGAGTTGGCGTAGATGAAGCGGCCGAGGTCGGTGCGCTGCGAGGCCCGGAAATGCACGATCGAGGGATCGACCCGCACCCGCGGTGCCAGGATGATCCGCGCCACCCGCACATTCGACCTGAAGACCTCCCACACCAGCCAGGGAAGGTAGAGAATCCCCCGCCACACCAGGTGCACCGGTACCGATTCGCGGTCCACGATGCCCATGCGCGCGCCCACGAAGACCGCGATGGAGCACGTCAACACCCCGAAAAACAGGAAGAGCGGCTCGAAGTGGTAAGAGAGAGGGAGCCAAAGGGCGAACAGAATCCCCCACAGCCAGAGGACGCGGTTCAAGAGATCGATTCTCCCCCTTGTGCGATGGACCGTTGCTCGCAGTGCGCGGCGGAACCCCCGCTACATCGAGCGGCGATGAACCCGGACTGCCCTTGCCGCGGGCGAATCTACCAGTTGGACTGCGCCCCGTCCACTATCTCCTGCACCAACAGCTTGATGGCCTCGGTGCGGCCTATGTCCTCGGTCTCGCTGGCGTCGAGGTACTGCCCAACCACGCGCAGCCGGGAGTCGTCCCAGAGGATGGTGTACTCCTCGCGGTCCAGGATCTCGACCCCGACCTGCAAGACCACCTCCCGTTGCAGAACCTGAACGCTCTCCTCCTGCTGTCCACGGCGGTACAGCGGCGCCGTGAGCTGATAGTTCAGAATCGTTCCGCTCAGCACCACGTCGGCGGCCTCCTCACCCGCCGGGTTCAGTCCCAGCGCTCGCGGGAGCTGCCGCAGGAGGGCGTCGTGAATCTCCTGGGTCAGCTCGAAGCGGCCGGTCTCGTTCTCGAACGGGAGGACCGCGATGGTGCGGATGTGGTCGGGGAGGCCCGCGCCGGCAATGAAGGAGTAGTTGCATCCCCCGATGCCCAGCGCTGCGGCCAACAGGAGTCCTGCCAGGGCGATCCCGGCCCGGCGTCGATTCTCGGCGGCCCGAAGGTCGGCCATGCCAGTGCGGCGAGTCGTCATGCTATTGCCTCCCCGGGTCCCAGATGTGCGGTGGAAACGGGTCCACATGCTCGAAGGATTCCAGTCGCAGCTCAAGTTCACGGTAGTCACGAAGGTTACGATAGGTCGCTTCCGCAGGGTAGGCCAACTCCTCTCCGGGCCCGGCAAGCACCACGCGTTCCACCTCGGCTCCCTCCTGCAGCACGGCGGCCTCGACCACCCTCAGATCACGCATCCGGAAACGGAGGACATCCCCCCCGGGAAGCTCGAACCGCAGTTCCATCGCCGTGTCGGCGCGGCGGCCTTCCAGCGCCTCCACCCCGGCGCCCGGCCGAAAGACCCCCAGCGCCGCCCACAGGAGCGCCGGAGGAGGGACCAGTTCCAGGGGCAGCCCGGCGGGCACTCGCAGGTCGTCGCCCACCAGAGCCGCGATCGCGGCGGTCTCGCCATTGTCCAGGAAGAGGTCCAGACGCGCCTTGTCGGGCGGCTCCACGCGCGCCACGCCGATTCCGTCCCAGCGAAAGTCCGGTTCGCGGGCACGCCAGGCGAAGGTCAGCTGGACGGGCCGGTCGATCCGGCTCGTTTCGGCGGCGATTTGCACCTGCGCGTCCAGATCGGAAGGGGACAGCGCCGGGGCGGATTGCAGGGCGGAGCCTGCGCACCCCATCGCAGTGAGCACGACCGGCAGCAGGCCCACCACCCGTGGGAGGCTCCCCGTCCGACGTTGGTGCAGGTTCAGCCACGGACTGCTAGCTTCGGCGTCATGCCCTCCGGACCCGTCTTCCTCGTCTCCGATGTCCACCTCGGCGCCGTTCCCCGCGAAACCGAGGAGGCATTCCGGCGCTGGCTTCTGCACGTGAAGGAGTCGGGAAGCCGCCTGATCATCAACGGGGACCTCTTCGACTTCTGGTTCGAATACCGCAGGGTGGTCTTCTCCAGACACGTCCGGGTCCTCGCCCTCCTGGCCGACCTGGTCGAGTCCGGCGTGCCGGTACTCGTCATGGGGGGCAACCACGACTGGTGGGGGGGCGACTTTCTGAAGGGCGACATCGGCGTCGACTTCCGCCAGGAGCCGACGCGGATCCGCGTCAAGGGCAAGTCCGTGCTCATCGCCCACGGCGACGGGCTCGGAGCGGGAGATCTCGGATACCGCATTTTGCGGCTGGCACTCCGCGGCCGGCCCACGCGCTGGCTGTTCCGCTGGATCCACCCGGATCTCGGCGCGCGTCTTGCCGATTGGGTCTCGGGTACCGGGGACCAGCTCGACTCGGGGGCCGCGCCCGCCAACGAAGGACGGACGGCGTTCCTGTCCGGATGGGCGGCCGCAAGGTTGAAACAGGACCCTTCCCTCGACATCGTCGCCCTGGGGCACGGTCACGAGCCCATGCTGAACGAGGTCGCCCCGGGACGCTTCTACGTCAATTCGGGCGATTGGGTCCGCCACCGGTCGTATGTGACAATCGACGACTCCGGAAGACCGAAGTTGCACGAGTGGGACGGATAGCAACACGGCCTGACCCCGTTCACCCCACCGGGACCCGGATCGTCACCGAGACGGTTCCGCCCGGGTCTCCCTCGATCGTGAGGGGTTCGGGGAAACTCTGAAGATGGGCCGACACGAAGGCGTCCACCCCCGACATGAGCAGAAAGAAGAGCGCCACGGCCGCCCAGTCCTCCCGCTGTTCCCTCCGTGAATCTGCTAGTCCGCGCAGGCGGGCAATTTCGTCGTGCCGGTCCAGTTCGGCATCGATCTCCTCCTGCTCGGTGATCCCCTCGCTCATGAGGCGCGCGGTCACCCTCTCTTCCCAGAGCGTCACTTGGTTGCGCGCGACACCCAGCTTGCGCCAGGTCTTGAAAACCATCCACCCCGCGGCCGCCTCGACACCGAAGTAGAAGGCTCCGCGGGTGAGCGACCCGGACGCCGCGTGTCCCCATCCGGGAATGAGCGCGCCGCGCAGGAACGCTCCGGCGGGACTGGGGCCCATGCGCAGGGAATCGGGCAGGACCACGGAGTCCTGCGCTGCCGGGTCGCCGGTCACCTCCTGGGACGACACCGGGCCTCCCCACATCAGGGCCAATCCGATAAGGGACACCACCATCCTCCGGCCCGCCGGTACCAGCACCCCCGCCCCCATCACGCCGCCCTCGCCGGCACCAGCACCGGAAACGCACCCGGTACCACCTCCACCCGCAGCTCCCGGGCCGGTTCCGGGGACAGCTCCCCGTCGACCTGGAACCACATCGACTCGCCTCCCGGACGGCGCAGCACGGCTCGGTTCAGCCGGCACATCGTCACGACGGGCGACCCTCCGTGCGTCCCCCGGATGACCCGGGGCACCAAACGCAGAATCCGCAGCACTCCCGGTGCCCCGACGTGACACAGGTCCAGCTTCCCGTCCGATGCCTTCGCCTCCGGATTGATCATGAAGCCCCCGCCGATCGATGGTCCTACCGTGATCACCGTTAGAGTCGTCGCGCCCGCAATGCGTTGCCCGTCGCCGGCTTCCGTATCGATGTGCACCTCTGGAGCCCGGAAGGTGACGAGCGCGTTGAGAAAGGACGCCAGGTATTGGAGGAGCCCGGGGAGTCGGGAGAAGCGGCCGCGGCAGCGGAGCACCTCAACGTCGATCCCTACTCCCATGAGGTTCACGAAGGTCCTCTTCCCGCCGTCCCACTCCACGCGTCCGACATCGAAGTGCTGGACCATACCGTCGTCGAGCAGTCCCACCACCGCCGATACGCTCCTGTCCGAACCCACCATGCGGTAGAAGTCGTTGCCCGTTCCTACCGGGAAGACGGCGACTGCGGGCAGTCGCTCGGCTCCGCACCCGATCAAACCGTCCGCGACCTCGTGAACGGTGCCGTCACCGCCGACCACCACGATCCGGCCGACACCGTCCGCTACCGCTTCGGCGGCCAGACGCGAGGCGTGTCCGGGGGCTTCGGTGTAGCGGGTTCCGTGTTGCCGGGACCGGGTTTCGAGGGCCCGCAGAAGATCCCGGGCGGCCTTTCGTCCACGACCGCCCGCGGCGGCGGGGTTGACAATGACGCGGAGCGGTTCGCTGGGCATGGTGGAAGATAAGGGAATCGGCCACGGATGGCGGGGGCGTGTGGGAATCGAACCCACCCACCCGGGTTTTAGCCGGGCGCACTGGTTTTGAAGACCAGACGGAACACCAGTCCCGATCCGCCCCCGCGGTCACCACTGACACCTGTCACCGAGGGACCGTAACCCGACCGCCCCCACCCATCACCCCCTCCTGGTGCCCTCCGGCTCCGACACGTTGCCATCATCCCGCGAAGACGGCAACTCCCGCGCCTCCCAGCGTTGCTCCAGGCGCCGGAAGGTCGCGGCCAGCTCCCTGCGCATCCGCGCGAAGCGCCGTCGCACATCCGGACGCCCCTGCAGCCTGAGGAACAGGGCAGTATCCTCGCGCACCTCCCGGGCCAGTTCCACCCACTGCAAGGCCGCGTAACCGCAAAGCGGAGCCAGAACTGCAACCCCAATGGCCACCAGTGTCCCGCCCAACAGATACCCGAGAACCGCCCAAAGTGCCCAGGCCAGGACCACTCCCGCGAGGTGTGCCAGGAGCTTGTAGGTCGCCGTCACCTCGACATCGGGGCCGATGCCGCGGACAACCAGTCCGGCGAGCCTCAACACGGGTGCCCACAGGACCGCGCCGGCCACCGCCAGGGGCAGCCCCAGCAACAGCAGGCTTCCACGCACCAGGATGTACTGTGCGACGGGAACCAGACCGAAACGGGGCGGCACCCCCCCCTCCCCCGCTCCCACCCGCGCATTCATGGCGGCGTAGTGCTCCACCTTGCGTTTGAGTTCGCGATGCTCCTCGGGCGCCTCGCGCCGGATCCATTCGAGCCCTGCCGCAAAGCGCTGAAGGCGCGGGAAACGCGCACCCAGCTCCTCCCGGGCCCGCCACGGCACCCAGCGCGACTCCCGCACATACAGATGCTCCGCCACCTCCACCAGTTCGCGGTCCTCGTGGTGCACGAAGTTGAGGGTCCGGTTGCGGATTCCCGCCTCGATGCGCTCGGTGAGCTCCCGCGCGGACGCCACCGGATCTTCCCGGAAGGCGTCCTCCAGGTCGGCGCACCCGAACGCCCGTCCGAAGCGCACCGCCACGGCCGTGCGCGCCCGCTCCTTGCGCGAATACGTGATCCCCACCGGCACGATCGAGAGCCCCAGCCCCCACCCCGCCTCGTCCTCCGCCTGCAGCGCGATGCGGGCGGCCCCGGTGCGAAACTCGGCCAGTTGCGTCTCGGAGTGGCTCTTCCCCTCGGGGTAAATCTGAATCGCGCCGCCTCCGTGCAGCACGGCCACCGCATCCCGGAACATGTCCTCGTTGCGGTGCATCGCTTCGGGGTCGTCCTGCCGCCGATACACGGGAATGCCCCCGAGCGCCCGCAGCACCGGCCCCAGCAGGAGCCGCTCGAAGAGTGGCGCCCGCCCCAGCGGACGGGGCATGCGCTCGCTGCAACGGAATACGAGGACCGGGTCGAGAAGGCTGTTCGGGTGGTTGACGGCGACCAGCAGCGGCCCTCGGGGCAACGGCGGGCCGTGACGATCCACCCGGTAGAAGATCCCCGCGGCGGTACCCACGACACGGGCGATCAGCTTCGCAATCCGTCTCGGCGAGTCAGCCCGTGGAAGGCCCCTTCCGGCGTTCGAGTGGCGATGCGTCGGTGCCGGGTCGCCTCGGTTCACTTGTTTGCGCTGTAAAGTCAACTTTACATTATGTAATGTTTAGTATACATTGTCGCTCCAAGGCTTGGCTCTGCGTTTTCTTCTCCTTCGATTTTCGGGTCAGGAACGATTATCTTCGGCGTTCTTCCCACCGCAACCTCGCCGCACTGCACAGTATAGCGTGATCCGCCATTCAGCGACCTCCGCCGCTCGCCCGGCCGCCACTCCGGACGCTCCGCCCGCCCCGAGCCTGCGCAATCCGGGCATGCCCCTGGATCTGGACGCCGTGCGGGGTGCGCGGGTCAACCGTTCGGCCGCCGACCATCGTGCCGCCACCCTCACCACCCGCCGTTCGGTCAAGAAGGAGTGGCAGGCCGGATGGCTGCTCCGCGCGGTCACCATGATCGACCTCACCACCCTGGCCGGAGACGACACGGAGGGACGGGTCCGGCGCCTCTGCGGCAAAGCCCGACGCCCCGTGCGGAGCGATCTCCTTGCCGCCCTCGGGGTGCCCGCCGCCGAGGTGCGGGCCGCGGCCGTGTGCGTCTACCACACCCTGGTTCCCACCGCGTGCGACGCGCTGCGCGGAAGCGGGATCCCGGTGGCCGCCGTGTCGACCGGCTTCCCGGCGGGGCTGTCGCCCTTCGAGACGCGATTGACCGAGATTCGCGAGTCGGTGGCCGCGGGGGCCGAAGAGGTGGACGTGGTGATCACCCGGGGGTCGGTGTTGCGGGGCGGGTGGGAGCGGCTGTACGACGAGGTGGCCGGCTTTCGCGATGCCTGCGGCGACGCCCACATGAAGGTCATCCTCGGGGTCGGCGAGCTGGGCACGCTGGCCAACGTCAAGCGGGCCGCGATCGTGGCCATGATGGCCGGGGCCGATTTCGTCAAGACCTCGACGGGGAAGGAGGCGGTCAACGCCACCCTCCCCGTGGGCATCATCCTGGCGCGCGCCATCCGCGACTACCAGCGCGCCACGGGAATCCGGGTGGGGCTGAAGGCCGCCGGCGGCCTCAAGACTGCCCGCGACGCGCTCTCCTGGCTCGTCCTCATCAAGGAGGAGTTGGGCGACGCCTGGATGGACCCCCGCCTCTTCCGGATCGGCGCCAGTTCGCTCCTGGCCGATATCGAGCGGCAGCTGGAGCACCACGTCACCGGTCGCTATTCGGCCTTCCACCGTCACCCGCTGGGTTAGCACTCCCATGAATCCCCGCAATGCAACCGCCTCCCTCGTCCGCAAGGCCTTCGCCAACCCCGACTACGGGCCCGCGCCCGAGAGCGACGACTTCGCCAACGAGTGGCTGCGGGACGGGCAGCGCGGCTTCGGCCACTTCATCGGCGGAAGCTGGACCGACGGCGAGGGCGAGGTCCGCAAGACCCGCTGTCCCGCCGACGGCAGGCTGCTTGCCACATTCCGCTACGGGACCGGAGAGGACATCGACCGCGCGGTTGCGTCGGCCCGCGAGGCCCTCATCGGATGGCAGGAACTCGGCGGCCACGGCCGCGCCCGCCACCTCTACCGTCTCGCCCGTCAGCTGCAGAAGCGTTCCCGGCTCTTTTCGGTGGTGGAATCGCTGGATAACGGCAAGCCCGTGCGCGAATCGCGCGACCTGGACATCCCGCTGGCGGCGCGCCACTTCTACCATCACGCCGGCTGGGCTCAGCTGCTGCCCGCCGAGTTTCCGGGGTACGAACCCGTCGGCGTGGTCGGCCAGATCATCCCCTGGAACTTCCCGCTCCTCATGCTGGCGTGGAAGGTGGCGCCGGCCCTGGCGGCCGGGAACACCGTGGTCCTCAAACCGGCCGAGTACACCCCGCTGACCGCGCTCCTATTCGCCGAGGTGGCCGACGAGACCGGCCTGCCCCCCGGCGTGCTCAACGTCGTGACGGGGGACGGCGCGACAGGTGCGGCGCTGGTGCGCCACTCCGACATCGCCAAGGTGGCCTTCACCGGGTCCACCGGGGTGGGCCGCGAGATCCGGCAGGTGACCGCCGGAACCGGCAAGCACCTTTCGCTCGAACTGGGGGGAAAGTCGCCCTTCGTCGTATTCGAGAGCGCCGATCTGGACGCGGCCGTCGAGGGAGTCGTGGACGGGGTCTGGTTCAACCAGGGACAGGTCTGCTGCGCGGGGTCACGGCTGCTGGTGCAGGAGAGCGTGGAGGAGGAGATGCACGACCGTCTGCGCGCACGCATGGAGCGAATCCGCGTGGGGCATCCGCTGGACAAGGCGATCGACATGGGGGCGCTGGTGGACCGCGTCCAGTTGGACCGCGTGCAGGGCTACCTCGAGGCGGGCAAGGCCGATGGCGCGGCGATCTGGCAACCGTCGGGGCCGGTTCCGGAGGGAGGCTTGTTCATGCCGCCGACCCTGTGCACCGGAGCGCCCGTGTCGAGTTCCATCGTCACGGAGGAGATCTTCGGCCCGGTGCTGGTGAGCCTGACCTTCCGCACCCCCGCCGAGGCCGTCGCGCTGGCCAACGACACCCGCTACGGGCTGGCCGCGAGCATTTGGACCGAGGACCTGAGTCTGGCCCTCGAGGTGGCGCCGGCCATCAAGGCCGGGACGGTGTGGGTGAACTGCACCAACCTTTTCGACGCCGCGTCGGGATTCGGGGGTTACAGGGAATCGGGGTTCGGGCGCGAGGGGGGACGCGAGGGAATGTGGGAGTACCTGCAGCCGGTGGGAGGGGACACGGAGGATGCGAGCGCCACAGCCGGCCCGGCCCGGGATCCGGCCTCCGACCCGGCCCCGGCCCACGGCACTGGGCCGAAACGCGACGCCGCCCGGACCTCCAACCGCATCGACCGCACCCGCAAACTCTGGATCGGCGGCGCGCAGAAGCGCCCCGACGGCGGCTACTCGCTGGGCATCACCGACCCCGCTGGCAGGCCCGTCGCCGAGGTGCCGCGCGGCAACCGCAAGGATGTCCGCAACGCCGTGGAGGCGGCGGCCAGGGCACGGGGCCGATGGTGCGGAACCAACGGACACCTGCGCGCCCAGATCCTGTACTTCCTGGCCGAGAACCTCGCCGTTCGGGCCGACGAGTTCGCCGATGAGCTTATTCGGAGCACGGGGGTGGACCAGGCCGCTGCCCGGGCCGAAGTGGAGGCCGCGGTCCAGACGCTCTTCACCTTCGCGGCCTGGGCCGACAAGCACGACGGCCGGGTGCACTCCACGCCCTTCCGCAACGTCACCTTCGCCATGAACGAGGCGGTCGGCACGGTGGCCATCCGCTGCGCGGACCGGGCGCCGCTGGCCGGGGTGGCCGGCCCCATCGCCGCCGCGCTGTCACAGGGGAACGTCGTGGTCGTGGCGCTGCCCGAACGCTTCCCCGTCCCCGCCCTCGACCTCGTACAGGTCATGGAGACCTCCGACATCCCCCCCGGCGCCGTCAACATCCTCTCCGGCATCCACCAGGAGGTCATCCCCACCCTCGCCGCCCACGACGATGTCGATCAGGTCTGGGACTTCGTCGCCGACGATCTGTCCGGCGATACGGAGCGCCGCTCGGCTGGCAATCTCAAGCGGGTGTGGGTGGACCGGGAAGGCGCGGTCGACTGGCTGGCCCCGTCGGGACGGGACGGCGAGCTGCTGCTGCGAAAGGGGACCCGTGTGAAGAACATCTGGGTGCCGTACGGGGTGTAGCAGCCCGCCCTACCGCCTCAGCAACGACCGCTGCACGGGGTTCTCGATGGTCAGGTAGGCGGTATCTCCCGCCCTGAGGGACACGGCGTTGGTCGTGTACCGGCCGCCACCGGCCAGCAGGTCGATCCGAATGCGCAGGTTGCCGTCGGCGGGCCACGGCACGTTGAAACTCTGCCCGGCGTTCCCTCCTACGATCCCGAGCCGCCGTTGCACGCGGCCCAGCGTCTCGAGCGTCGCCTGGTTGAAGTTCCGGTTCGTGACGGTGATCGTGATGCTGGTGGCGCCCGAGCCCTGTTCGAACGGATTGGCCTTGGTGGCCCGACCCCCCACGCACCCGGCAACGGCCGCCGCCCCGGCCAGCAGAAAGTTCCGTCGCTCCATCCGTAGTCTCCTTCCCGGGGCTTGCGCGCCCGTCAGCTCACCAGCCGCGTTTCCCGTATCGGCTCCAGTCCCTCGCGAACCAGGAGCTCGTTGAGTCTCCCCAGGTCGCGGATGATGACGATCTCCATCTCCTCCAACTGCGTGTCCAGCAGCTCCGCGAGGCGCCGGAACACCGAGTATGACTGGTCGGTGGGCCGGCTCTCCGACCCTTCCACCAGCCCCAGCAGCGCCGCCAGCTTGTTGTTGAGCTTGATGGGGTAGTTGAGCGGGTCCTGGTTGCTCTGGTTCTTCACCTGGTAGATCTCGGCCTCGACGATGCTCAGGTTGTCCTTCACCACGACCGCCTGGGTTTCGACCTCGTCGTGATCGGTCTCCTCCAGCCGCGCGTCGACCTGCCCCTTGATGTCGCGCGACTTGATGACGGCCTCGTTCGCCTCCGTGACCCGGTCCCGGATCCGGACGGCCAGGTCGAAGCGTTCGCGCAGGTCGGCGACCGTCACCCCCTGCAGGTTCGGGTTGAGCCGAATATCGAAGTCCCGCGTCAGGGGCGCACCGTCGTCCACCGTCATCCGCACGGTGTAGGTGCCGGGCACCGCCGTGGGACCCGTCGGGCGCGCGGCCCACATGATCCGTCCCTCGAAATCGGTCCACGCCGGGTAGCGCAGGTCCCAGCGGAAGCTGTGGGACCCCTGCTCCACCGCCGGGCTGCCACCGCCGCCACCACCGAAGAAACGCGCGAAGGGACTCTCGTCCTCCTCTTCCTCCTCGTCTTCGGCCGTACCCTCGTAGCTGCGGACCACCTCGCCGCCGCCGTCCAGGATCTCGACCGTCACCCGTTCGGCCGCCTCGGACAGGTAGTACCGGAACTGCGCGCCCTGGTCGATGCCGCGAATGGGATCGACGGGATCGAAGAGCCATGCCGGGGCGGCGGCCACCTCCGCGCTCATCTGTCTGAGCGGCCCGATGTCCTCGAGCACCCAGAACGACCGTCCGTGCGTCCCGATCACCAGGTCGTTCTCCTCCACCACCAGGTCCGACACCTGCACGACCGGCAGGTTGAGCGACAGGGGCTGCCAGCGGGCGCCGTCGTCGAAGGAGACGTACACGGTACGCTCCGAGGCGGCGTAAAGGAGCCCGGGGCGCGTGGGGTCCTCGCGCGTGGCCCGGATGAAGTCGTCGTCCGGGAGCCCGCCGACGATCTTCGTCCAGCTCGCGCCGTAGTCCTCGGTCTTCCAGATGTAGGGACCGCGGTCGTCGTCCACGAGGTAGCGGATCCCCGACACGTACGCCTTGCCCGGCGTGTTGGGCGACGCCTCGATCGTGTTGATGCGCACGAAATCGGGGGCGTCCGGCGGCGTGACCGGCGTCCAGTCGAGGCCGCCGTCGCGGGTGATGTGCACCAGGCCGTCGTCCGAGCCGGCCCAGATCACCTCGGCGTCGTGGTACGAGGGGGCGATGGCGAAGACGGTCGCGAAGGTCTCCACGCCCGTCTGGTCTTTCGTGATGGGACCGCCCGAGGGGCCCATTGTTTCGGTCGCGGCACGGGTCAGATCGGGGCTGAGCTGCTCCCAGCTCTGGCCTTCGTTGGTGGTCTTCCACACCTTCTGCGTGCCGGTGTAAAGGACGTTCGGATCGTGGTGGGAGAAGACGATGGGGAAGGTCCACTGCACCCGTTCCACCAGGTCCTCGGCCGACTGTCCCATGGGATTCTCGGGCCACACATTGACCGCGCGCGTAGCTCCGGTCGCCATGTCGAAACGGGACAGCGCGCCCCCGTAGCACCCCGCGTAGAAGACGTTCAGGTTGACCGGATTCGGGGCGATGTAGCCACTCTCGCAACCGCCGACCGCGTAGTACCAGGTCCGGTCGCCGGGCCCGCGCGCGGCCATCTGGTTCCAGCCCCGCACCGGGATGCAGGCGGTCGAGTTGTCCTGCTGGCCGCCGCAGATGTGGTAGGGTGTGTGCCCGGTGGTGGTGACCCGGTAGAACTGGGCTGTCGAGTAGTCCTGGTCGGTCCAGCTCCGGCCGCCGTTGAAGGTCACGTTGGCGCCGCCGTCGTTCGCGTTGACCATGCGGTCGGAGTCGTCGGGCGCGATCCACAGGTCGTGGTTGTCGCCGTGGGGGACCTGGATCCCGCGCGGGAAGGTCTCGCCCCCGTCGCGCGACCGGTACAGGCCCGTGTTGAGGGCGTACATGACGTCCTCGTCATTGGGATCCGCGTACACGCGCGTGTAGTAGAAGGCGCGCTGGCGCAGCTTGCGTTCGTCGTTGACCCGTTCCCAGGTCGCGCCGGCGTCGTCGGAGCGCCACACGCCGCCGTCCGGCTCATGCTCGATCAGAGCCCACACCCGGTTCGGATTGGCCGGCGACACGGCGACACCGATCTTCCCGACCGGCCCCTCCGCCAGCCCGATGTTGCCGGTGATCTCGGTCCAGCTCTCGCCCCCGTCCGTGGACTTCCAGAGCCCGCTGTCCTCCCCGCCCGACGACATCCCCCAGGAACGCCTCCACGCCTCCCAGATCGACGCATAGATAACGTCGGGGTTCGTCAAGTCGACGCTGATGTCCGTCGCGCCGGCCTTGTCGCTCTTGTAGAGGACCTTGCGCCATGTGGCGCCGCCGTCGGTGGTCTTGAAGACGCCGCGCTCGGGGTTGTCGGCGGAGTGTTTGCCGAAGGCGGCGGCCCACGCGATGTCGCAGTTCTCCGGGTGAATGCGGATCCGCGCGATGTTCTGGGTCTCCTTCAGCCCGACGTGCTCCCACGTCTCTCCGCCGTCGGTGGACTTGTAGGCGCCGTCACCCTGCTGGATGTTGCCGCGCAGCTGGGTCTCGCCCGTCCCCATGTAGACGATGTCGGGGTTGGTCTCGCAGACCTGCACGGCACCGATCGAGGCGCTGCCGATCTGCCCGTCGGTCACGGGACGCCAGTTCTGTCCGCCGTCGTCGGTCTTCCAGAGACCGCCCCCGGTCGTGCCCATGTAGTACTCGAATGGCCGCGCCGTAGAACCCGCCGCGGCGATCGAGCGGCCACCCCGCGGGGGACCTACATTCCTCCAGCTCAGGGAACTCCACAGCTCTTCCGAAAAGGCCTCCTGGGCCCGGGCCGGAGACGGTGACAGCGGGACGGTCGCGAGGATCGCGGAGAACACGGCCGCGACGAAAACGAAACGATGCGCGATACGCATGAGGAAAGGCTACTCCTTGGTGGGGGAACCGATAAAATGTAAAGTGTACACAAAACCGCTAGCGGCCCAGGAACCCGATCGTGAAGCTCCGCCCACCGTTGTTGTCGGGGCCTTCCCCGCCCTGGCCGAACTGTCCGCCGAAAGCCGCAAGGGCCAGGAAACCGATGCCCCCCAGGATCCCCACGCCCAGCAGGACGCTCCTGCGCCTGGAGAACTCGCGAATCTCGACCGTGACGACCTCGTCGCGTCCCACCCGGTAGACATTCTCCCGCACCACTTCCTGCAGCGCCCCAAAGTACTGCCGGGTCTGCACCTCAAGCACGATGGTGTCTCCCGCCGAGAGTACGGTGCCCTCGACGGACACGGTGGGAGGCGGCGCGTTCGGGTCCGCAACCGCGGAGCGGACCGGTACGTGCACCCTTGCCACGGATCCCGGCGTGGGCGACTGGACCGGGAGGTAGGTGTGGCAGCCGGAGAACAACAGAACTCCGAACACCGCCACGGCGCCGCGCAGACATCGCAGAACACACATCAGAACGTCACATCCACGCTCTCGGTGAGCCTCTGGTTGAAGACATAGACGTACCGGAAGGGTTCGTCCGGAAAGATCCCTCCGAACCGCGACACCAGAGTACGGCCGTCCACGTCGACCTGCACGTTGACGGCAAGGGTATCGCCGGCAAGGGTCTCCACCTGCACGAACCACTGCTGTTCGTCGGCAATGTTGATCACCGTGTCGATCGGGAGCGTGTGCAGCACGGTGTCGGAAGAGAACACCTGCACGTGGGTGATTCCCATCTCGTCGACACCCGCGACGAAGTTCCTGGAATAGATCGCCCTCGCCCGCAGACCTCCCTCGTCGCCGTCCATCTCGAAGAAGATCTGTCTCGGCGCCCCGTCGTCGAAGATCTCGCAGGCTCCCGCCACCAATACCATGGCGGCCGCCAGTACACCGGTAAAACGTCTCATGATTCCCAAATCTACAACTGTGAATCGATACGGAAAGGGCGGGCGCGCCGGCGACCAGGCCGCCGGCACGCCCACCCGATTCTCCCGCTCAGTCCGCTAACAGACCGAGTAGTCGTTGGCGATGTGCTCGTTGGCCCGTCTCTCGATGATCGAGATCGGGAGCATCACGCCGGGACACTTCGCCGCGTCGGAGGAGCCCTCCCACTTCGGTCCCGCAATGCCCCAGCGGTACATGTCCGCAAGGCGCAGGCCCTGAAGCAGGACCGTCACGCGGCGCATGTGCTGGAGCATCTCCATGTTGTCGATCTGGCCGCTGAACGGAGTCAGTCCGTCCATCGCCCGGATATGGTTGATGTGCTCCGTGAACGTCGCCTCGTTCCCGCCGGCCAGCGCGTTCTCGGCCAGGATGATGTGCATCATCCGCGTGGATGCCAGCGTCAGGGGCGGATAGACGCCACCCTTGTCCAGGTAGCTCCCGCCCTTCCACTGGTTCAGCCACTTGATCACCGAAGGATCGTCCACCTCGTCGATCGGATCCTGGAGCGCGATGCCGTCGATGTCGTTCGCGGCGGTCGCGGTCGCAACGGAGAGGTCGAGCTGGTTCTCCTTGCGGTCGTTGATCCAGCCGGCCATCGAGTTCGAGGCGCTGGCGCTGGAGAACGTGAGGTTGTACAGCCAGTCGGAGCCGTTGCCGCCGGCGGCGGCGATCACCGCCATGGCGTCCGCACCGGCCTCGGCCGAGTTGACCAGCCCGTTGCCGGAGGGCGACGGGTTGATCGCGTCCCAGACCGCGCGCGAATGGCGCGCGCGGGCGCGCACCGCCATGGCGTTCATGGCCATGCCGGACTCGCCCACCTCGTTGAAGCCGGAGATGGCCGCGCTCAGTCTGCTGATCGCGTCGTCCAGCACCCGGTACATGTTCTCCGAACCGACGGGCGCCGCCGCCTCGGTCTTGTCGGAGAAGGCAAAGTCCTCCTGGATCTCGCCGATCACCATGTACATGATGCCCGAGTAGAGGTTCGCTCGGGCAAGGTTAAACTTCATCGCCGTCGAGGGGTTGTTCCCGACGTGCTCGGTCAGCGTGGTGATCGCCAGGTCGGTCATCCAGCGGGCCTGCCCCATGGAGGGGAACGGGCCGTCGATGAACTCGTTCAGCGGATCGTCGACGAAGCCTTTGTCCAGCGACAGCCAAGCGTCCCGCGAGCCGATCCAGCGCAGCTCGTCCGAGGCCACCAGGTAGGGCTGCCAGGACTGTGAAACGGAGGAAGACATGAGGGTCAGCGCTCCGTTCACCACGGCGGCTGCCGCGGCTTCCTGCTTGATATCGTCCTCGACCAGGTCGTTGGGGTTTTCCACGTCCAGCAGGCTGCCCAGATCGCACGCCGCGAAGGCCGTCACGGCCATCAGCGCCAGCGCCCGGGTCATGATAGTACGTCCATTCATGATCTTTTCTCCTCTCCTAGAACGTGACGCGGGTGGAAAGCGTGATGCGCCGCGGCACCGGAATGCCCCAGCCTTCCGTCGAATCCAGGAAGTTGCAGCTCAGGCCTCCGTTGCACCGGCCCAGCACGTTGCCCTCCGGATCCATGCCCGGGTAGTCCCCGAACATGAAGAGCCGCAGGTTGCGAACGCCCAGGTTCATGGTCGCCGTCGACACTCCCCAGCCCTGTACGAAGGAGGTCGGGATGCGGTAGACGAGCGCCAGTTCGCGCCACTGGAGCCAGTCGGCGTCGTAGATGCCGTTCATGCCGCTCATCGGCGACAGGCCCTCGATCTCCTCCGCCCAGGAAACCGCCGCGTCCAGCCGCTGCTCGGCCGACGACGCGGGGTTGACCATGATGGAGTACAGCTCTGCCGAACGCGGCGTGTTGCGCCCGATGAAGCCGTTGGCCCGGCGGAACATTCCGGACAGGTCCTGCACCTGGTGGCCGATCTTGTACTCGAAGAGCGAGTTGAGCTCGAAGTTGCCGGCGAAGGCGATGTTGAAGCCGAAGGAGCCGGCGAAGTCGGGGGTCGGCTTGCCCAGGTAGCTGTCGAGCAGGCCGCTGCCGCAGTTGTGCGACGCGAGCTTGCCGTTGGGGGTTCCGAAGTCGCTGTTGCCGATCGCGAGCGGCTTGAAGCTGCTGGGGTCGCGCGGCTGGCTGAAGTACTCGAGCGCCTGCTGACGGGACGGTGCCACGCACTCGCCGCCAACGGGGCTGAGGATGTTGAGCGGGATCTCCGCGAGATCGCTACCGGCGAGCTTGGCGCCGAAGAACGCGGCGGGCGCGTATCCGACCTGCAGGAAATTGCGGTAGCGGGGGTACGTTCCGCCCGTCTTCAGCGGCGGCGCGCCGCCCATGTCGGTGATCTCCTGATTCTCGTACGCCGTGTTGGCGAAGATGTTGACCGACAGGCCCTGCTGCTGGAGTACGGAGCCGCGCAGGTTCAGCTCGACGCCGTTTGCCTGCATTTCGCCGATGTTGTCGAGCTGGGTCTGCGTGAAGCCGCCCGTGACCGGGAACTGGCGCGCCACCATGACGTCGGTGCCCTTGCGGGTCCAGTAGGTGGCCTCCATCGACCAGCTGTCGTTCATGAAGCCCAGCTCGGTGCCGACCTCGATCTCGGTCGATACTTCGGGCCGGAGCGACTCGTTGCCCAGGTTCGCGGGCCGTACGCCGGGGCCCGATTCCGAGCCCTGCGACGAGAAGGTCGTGAACTTGTCGAAGGCGCCGGGCTGCAGTCCGGACTGACCGATGGCGCTCCGCAGACGGAAGGTCGAAAGCGTCTCGGATGCCATGTCCATGGCCCGCATGGGCTGCACGGAGAGCGAGACCTTCGGGTAGAACGCGGTGCTGAACTCGGCGCCGAATGCCGAGTTGGCGTCCCAGCGGCCGCCGACGGTCAGGAAGGCCCAGTCGTCCCAGCCGACCTGGTCCTGCAGGTAGCCGCCGATCTGCGTAACCCGGAGCCAGGATTCGTAGGAACCCTCGGAGCCGAGCGCCGACAGCGTCTCGAGACCGGGGCCCGGGAAGTCGCGGCCACCGCCGCCCGCGGACTGCCGCTGGCGGAGAAAGCCCTGCGCACCGAAGAGGAAGGTGTTCTCGATGCGGTCGGTTCTGAAGATGTAGGACCCCTTCATGTCAGCCGTGATTTCGCGGCTGCGGTCCTCGTTGACGCTCCGGCTGCCGTCGGGCGTGGAGCCCGAGAACCCGTCCACGTTCCATGCGTACGGGCGGAAGGAGACGGCGTCGTCCGAGGTGAAGTCGATGCCGAACGCGCCCGACAGACGGAAGTTGTCGACCGGCGTGTACTCGGCATTCAAGGTGCCCGTGAAGTGCTGCGAGTTCACGAAGTTGAGCTGGTACATGTTCTCGCGCAGCGTGGCGAAGGCGGGCTGGCCGTACTCGTTATCCACGCAATCCGAGTCGGCGTCCGTGCAAGTATTGGCCAGCCGCAGCTGCATCATGAGCGCGGACGAGAATACCCCGTAGATGTTGTTGGAGTTGTCCGGGGTGTGGTGCTCCATGTCCGAGAAGAGCGTGGTCACGCCGAGGCGCAGCTTGTCGCTCGGCATTACCGTGAAGTTCGAGGTGATCGAGGCGCGGCGGTTCGTGTCGGTCTCCGGCTCGATGCCCGGGACCGGGTCGAAGTTCTTCGCGGCGTCGTAGGGGCCGTCCTCGGTGGTCAGGCGGCCGGACACGTAGTACTGGAACGACTGGGATCCGCCCGAAACCGATCCGGAGTACGCCTGGCCGATACCCGTGGTGAGAAGATCGGGGACCAGATCGCGCTCGATGGGGGTGAAGGGCTGTACCGACCCGCCCCAGCGCGCCGTCATCCGTGCGATGGCGTCGGCCAGCCGCTGGGCGTCGCCGTCTCCGGTGCATCCCGGGGTCGCGCATGCGCGGCCGGCGAAGTCCGCCATGGGCAGGATCCGGTTCGTCGGCACCGAAATCCCGGTCAAATCGACCTGGGCGGTAAACCGCGGTGCGCCGATCTGCCCCTTCTTGGTGAAGATCTGGATGACGCCGTTGGACGCCTCCGTCCCATAGAGCGTGGCCGCCGCCGCGCCCTTGAGGATCTCGATGCGCTCGATGGACTCGGGCGGGATGTCGTCGAGGCGCGACGGGTTGCCCTGGCCGTTGAAGTTCTGCACGGCCGAGCGGTCCACCCGGATGCCGTCAACGTAGACGATGGGCTCGTTGAGCTGCGTGAGCGACGCCGAGCCGCGGATGCGGATGCGCGCGCCCTCGCCGGTGTAGCCCGACGACGGAAGCGCGACCACGCCGGGCTCGCGACCGGCGATCAGCTGGCTGAAATCACTCACCGGCGCATTCTCGAGAGAGGCCGCGTTGATGGTGGCGATGGTGTTGCCCAGCTTCCGCTTTTCAGTCACCACCCCCGCGCCCGTAACCACGAGTTCGTCGAGCGCGATGGCGGTCTGTTCGAGCTCGAAGTCGAGCTCCGCCGTGCCGCCGGCGGTCACCGTGACCGTCATCTCCGCTTCGCGATACCCCACCCGCGAGGCGCGGACGGTGTACTCGCCGGCGGGTACCGACAGAATGATGTATCCGCCCGACGCGTTGGTGAGGACACCGAACGAGGTGTCGTCGATCTTTACCAGGACCGCCTCCAGCGGCCGCGTGGACGCGCCATCGGTCACCCGACCACCCAGCGTGCCGGTCGTCTGGGCCGATGCGCCCGGTGCGAGGGCGAACCCGGCAATCAAGGCCAGGCACAGCCCTCCTGCCCCATTCCTGAGGCTGGTTCGAAACAAGGTACGTATCATGAGTTCTCCCTCCGTTTGTGAGTCTCTTCTCCTAGACACGTTACACGCCCAGAAACTATGTAATCCGGGGATTTCCCGGTCAGGGCCAAGCCCAATCCCAACACTTCCCATTGGGTGCCGCAGTCCGCGCCAGCCAACCTCGAAATTTACACTACTTTCCGGCCGTCTGCAACAAATCTCGAGGGCCCGGATTCTCCCGTGCTACCGGCCTGAATCCCCTCAACCCCCCTCCCGGGTCACGCAACTCGCGCGACGACCTCGATTTCCACATCCACACCCTGCGGCAACCCCCCGGCGGCCACCGTCGCACGCGCGGGGCGATGGTCGCCGAAGTGCGCGGCGTAGACGGCATTCATGTCGGCGAAGAAGGCCATGTCGGAAAGGTACACCGTGGTCTTCACGACCGTCTGAAGGCTTCCCCCAGCGGCCGCCAGCACCGCCGCGAGATTGTTCAGAACCTGTTCGCTCTGCGCCGCCACATCCCCCTCGACCAGCGTTCCCGTCGCCGGGTCGATGGCGATCTGGCCCGAGGCGAAGATCCAGCCATCGGTTACAATGGCCTGGGAGTAGGGGCCGAGGGCTCCGGGTGCGTCTTCCGTGTGAACGGCGGCGATATGCGCCATCTTGCTTTCCATCTCCTGTTTGAGAGGCTGCGTTGTCGGGCGGACAACTCTCGCGTCATCGGGACACGCAAGTCAAGCAGGACAAAGACATTCGCGTGTGCGGGCCTGGCGCTCACCCGTCACGGACCCGCGAGCGCCCCCGAGATCTCCTCGGGAGCCACCGTGGCAACGCCGACCTTCGCCACGCCCAGCGCGGCGGCGTGGGCGGCCAGTTCCACCGCTTCGGACAGACCGGCACCGGCCGACACGCACGCCGCCACCACCGCGCACACGGTGTCGCCGGCTCCGGATACATCGAACACGGCGCGCGCCCGCGCCCGAATCCGCTCAATCCTGCCCGGTGAAGCGAGGACCATCCCCCCGGCCCCCAGTGTGAGCAGCAGGTGCTCGCATCCCACGCGCTTCCTGGCGGCTTCCATCCAGCCGGAATCATGCCGGCGAGCGGTCTCTCCGAAGGCGTCCTCCAGCTCGCTCCGATTCGGCTTGAAGACGGTGGCGCCCCCGTAGGCGAAGAAGCCGCGGCGCTTCGGATCGACGACGACGGGGATGCCGAGCGCCGCCGCGGAGTCCAGCGCCGACCGGATCACGGCCGGTGACATCACCCCCTTGTCGTAGTCGGCCACCACCAGCGCGCCGGCACCGCGCAGCCGCGCGGCGACCAGCGCGGTCACCCTGCCGGTCGCGTCCCCCGACACCGAGTCGCACTCCTCGCGGTCCACGCGGACCACTTGCTGCCCCCGGGCCAGTACCCGCGTCTTGACGGTGGTGGGCCTTCCTCGGTCCCGAACCAGATGGCAACCGGCGCCCATCTCCTCCAGGACCGCGCCGATCCGCCGCCCCGCCCCGTCACGGCCCACGACGCCGATCACGTCGCAACGCGCGCCCAGGGCCCGGAGGTTGGCCGCGACATTCCCCGCCCCCCCCACCGCGTCCCACTCCTCCTCCACCCGCACCACCGGAACCGGCGCCTCGGGCGAGACGCGGTCCGTCGGACCCGCCACGTAGCGGTCCAGCATCAGGTCTCCCAGAACCACGATCCGGTTCCGCGGAAAGCGATCGCACAGTTCGGCAAAGCGAGCGCGGTCCATCTTACACGTGCGCTCCGTGGGCGACGCACGCGCGAGCATCAGCCCCGACCTTCAAGACGGCGCCTCCCACTCGTCGAGCGCGAACACCGAGGCGCGCACCGTGCCCGCACGGGGATCGGTCCAGGCCACCAGCAGCTTCCCCTCACCGAAGCGGGCGATCCTGGGGAAGCCCGACGCACGGGCGCTCTCGGTACCCGCCAGTCTCCGCACCTCCCCCATCACCCCGTCCGGCGTCACCCTGCGGCTCAGGATCGAGGCCGCCGTACCCGCGCCCTCCTCCTCAAGCCAGGTGACCAGCGCGGAGCCGTCGTCGAGGAGAACAACGTCGGCGCGTCCCAGCGGCCGTCCGGAATCCAGCCGCACGGGGGACCCGAAGCTCGCGGCCGCGTCCCCGGAAAACGCCACCTTCACCTGTGCCTCGCCGCCCGGAGCGGTGAACCACGCAACCGCCACCAGCTCGTCCAGCGCGGCCGCGGCGGGTCCGTTGACGGGACACCCCCCGATCACCCAGCCGTCTTCGTGGACGGGGGAGCTCCCGGTCCAGCCGTCATGGAGACGGCGCGTGACGTGGATGTCGCGCACCTCCCCCTCGGCGCGGTCGCGGAAAACGACCACGGGGATCCCGGCCGCGACCACCGCGCTGGTCTGGCAACACTCGCACGCACGGGCGTCAAGGAGGTTCTCGGGACCCGCGCCGGCCGATCCCGCGGCCCCGCCAGGAGGAAGGGTGCGCGCCCGCACCGACATGGGGCCGGACGGTTCGACCATCGCGCGGCCGTCAAGCCACGCGGCCCACGCCACGTCGCCGTCCGCAAACACGGAGACGAACCCGTGCTCGGTGGGGGTCTCGTCCTCGTGCGGAGTCCAGGGCGAGGACCAGGTGGCGCCACCGTCTTCCGACCAGGCGAGGCGCACTCCGTAGTCGTAGGTCGCCGGTCCTCGCCTCCATAGCCAGTGGGCCACCAGCCGGTCCCCCACCGGCCGAATCGAAGGGAAATCGGCCCAGTTGACAAAGAACCCGTCCCCCTCGGCCACCGTGACCGGATCGGTCCACGACCCGTCGAAACGGGACGCCGCAAGCCGGTGTCCCCCCGGTACGGGTTCGAGCCAGCTCATCCACACGCCCGTCCCGTCGGAGGCCAGGAACGGCTGCCCGCTCCCCGGGGCCGCCGGGGTGGCGGGCGAATCCGCGGGGGGCGGCGCGGGCGAACACCCCCACACCGCCGAGAGCAGGCAGCAAAGCAAGGCGATCCGGGGTGAACGCACGGGGTCTGCGCGGCGGTGGAGAAGCCTGCAGGCTAACGATGGTGTGGTCATTGGTGTCCTGATCGTGTATTGTCGAAGTGGGAGATGCCGATCTCCATGATTCCGCGGGTCCGTCCAGAGAGCGCGCTTACGGTCACGGCCCCGGGGGTGCCGGGTCGGTGGTAAGGATCTCCCGCGCGAACGTAGTGTATATGAATGGCAGTGGGTCAAGGGCCCCGCACCGCAACCGGCGCATGCCGGATTTCGATTCGAGGCTACCGGACGAGAACACGCGAACCAGAGGTTAGCCATGGCGTCACCAACACGCACCATCACAAACCGGATTGCCCGCGTCGTAACGGGGGTGGGAACGCTCGCGCTCCTTCTTACCGTGCCCCTGCCGGCCTCCGCCCAGTACTTCGGGCGCAACAAGGTCCAGTACGAGGACCGCGAGTTCTGGCAACTCCCGACGCAGAACTGGGTCATCTACTTCTATGCCGAGGAGTCCGAGGCCATCGAGGACATCGCCCGGATGGCGGAGAGGTGGTACGAACGCTTCTCCCGCACCTTCCAGCACGAGTTCGAGCGCAGGAAGCCCCTGATCATCTACGCGGACCACGCCGACTTCCAGCAGACCAATACGCTTTCGGGAGCGATCTCCCAGGGAACCGGCGGTGTCACCGAGTCGCTGAAGAACAGGGTGATCATGCCCCTCACCGCCGCCTACCGCGAAACCGACCGCATTCTCGGGCATGAACTGGTGCACGCGTTCCAGTTCAACATCGCCCAGGGCGCGTCCGGCGGAGGTGCCATGCGGCTGTTCCAGCTGCCGCTGTGGGTGGTCGAGGGCATGGCGGAGTACCTGTCCATGGGCCGCGAACATCCGCACTCGGCCATGTGGCTCCGGGATCACATTCTCAGGGACGAGAAGCCGACGCTGAAGGAGATCACCCGCAACCGGAAGTACTTCGCGTACCGGTTCGGGCAGGGGTTCATCTCCTACCTGGGCGGCACCTACGGGGACGATGCGGTGCAGAACTTCTTCCGCACGGCGCTGAACCGGGGGTGGGAGGGATCGATCGAGTACGAATTCGGCATGTCCCAGGACAGCATCTCGGCGCAGTGGTGGGACGCGATCGAGGCCGAGTATCGTCCGCTCATGGCCGGCAAGACCGACCCCTACGAAACCGGCGACGTGCTTCTTTGCCTGGAATGCGGCGCCGGCCGCACCAACGTGGCCCCTTCGCTGAGCCCGGACGGACGGTACATCGTCTTCCAGTCGGAGAAGGACCTGTTTTCCATGGACCTGTTCCTGGCGGATGTCGGCACGGGACAGATCCTGCGTGCGCTGCGCCGCAACGAGACGGCGTACGAAGACGGTATCCGCTATATCGACAGCAGCGGCTCGTGGTCCCCCGACAGCCGCAAGCTCGCCTTCGTGATCTTCGCCGGCGGGAACAACCAGTTGGCCATCATGGACGTGCAGAGCGGCCGGCTGGATGACCGGATCGAGATCGAGGGACTGGGGGGACTGCAGAATCCGGCATGGTCCCCGGATGGGAGCCGCATCGCCTTCACCGGCCTGAAGGGGGGAATCGCCGATCTCTACGTCTACGAGCTGGAAACCGGCGAGGTGCAGCAGCTGACCGACGACAAGCATGCCGACCTGCAGCCCGCCTGGTCGCCCGACGGGCGCGCGCTCGCCTTCGTTTCGGACCGGGGGCCGGACACGAACTTCGAGGAACTCACCTTCGGCAACTACGTCCTCTCCTTCATCGACCTCGAAACGCTTGCCGTCACGCCGATGACGGTCTTCGCCGGAGCCAAGCACATCAACCCGTCCTTCGACCAGACGGGCGAGGGGGTGTACTTCATTTCGGATCCCGATGGCTTCCCCGACATCTACCACATGAGACTGGCGGACGGCGAAATGCGCCGGATCACCAGGGCCGCGACCGGAGTCAGCGGGATCACCGCTACCTCACCGGCATTCTCGTATTCGCCAAAGGCCGATCTTCTGGCCTTCTCGGTGTTCCATGAGCGGGGCTACATCGTGAACACGGCCTACCCGCGCGACATGGCCACCCTGGTGGACGTGGTGGCCGACGGGAGCACTCATCCCGGACGCCTGCTTCCTCCCGCGCTCCCCTCGGGCCGCAGCCGGGTGGCGGGTTACCTCGGCGACCAGTTTACGGGGCTCGTTGGGGACGATGTGTACACCGCCGACCAGGCCGAGCCGTACGATCCCGGGTTGCAACTCGACTTCATCGGCCAGCCGTCGGTCGGAGCTGGCACCGATCCCTACGGCGGCTATGGCGTAGGAGGCGGCACCTCCGCCTTCTTCAGCGACATGCTGGGCGACCGGTCGCTCGGGATGGTGCTGAGGGTAAACGGGGGCCTCCGGGACATCGGGGGCCAGGTCATGTACATGAACCAGAAGAGGCGCTGGAACTGGGGCATCGGCGTCCAGCACGTACCCTATCTCCTCCAGCGTGGCTTCTACGGTCGCAATTCGCTGACCATCCAGAAGGATCGTATTACGATCGATGCCCTGAATGGGCTGGTCGCGTACCCCCTCTCCGGGACCAGGCGGTTCGAATTCACCGCCGGGCTCACGCGATACTCCTACCATCGCGAACTGGAAACCCTGCACTTCGACCCTTACGGGCGGGTCTACGCCGCGGAGCGCGAGGAAGTCCCCCTCAACCAGGCTCCGCTGAACCTGGCTTCAGCCTCGCTTGCCTTCGTCGGGGACAACTCCTACATGGCGTTTACGAGTCCCGTGCGCGGAGAACGGTTCAGACTCGCCATGGAGACCTCATACGGCACACTCAATTTCCAGACCCTGACGGCCGACTACCGCCGCTACTTCAATAACGGCGGTCCGTTGACCTTCGCGATGAGAGGGCTCCATCTCGGACGCTACGGAGATGTGGGGAACCTGTACCGGCACAACATCAACCGCTTCTACCTGGGTTACGAGTACTTCATGCGCGGCTATTCCTACTACTCGTTCGTGCCCGAACTCGAATGTACCGCCGGCCTGCAATCGTCTTGCCAGGAACTGGATCGGCTGCAGGGGCATCGAGTCGCCGTGGTGAATGCGGAACTCCGCCTTCCCATTACCGGGATCGAGGACTTCGGGCTGTTCAACTTCCCGTATCTGCCCAGCGAACTCTCGCTGTTCGCCGACGCGGGCATGGCCTGGGACAGCGAGTATCCCGGGACCCTGAAGTGGTCGCGAACCGATCCCGGACGGATTCCGCTGGTGAGCACCGGGGTCTCGTTGCGCGTCAACATTCTCGGGGCCCTGATCCTCGAAGCATACCACGCCTATCCCTGGCAGCGTCCGAAACAGGGTTGGATCAGCGGGTTCAGCTTGATGCCGGGCTGGTAAGCGGCCCGGTCGAAGCGCTACGCCGGGGGGCCGTCCGCCGACCATGGAGATCGCGCGGACGGCCCCCCGGCGTCTTTGCTAGAAGACCTCGATCTTGAGATACCGGCCGGGGTTCGCCTTGATGTCCTCCATCAGTTCCCTCATGGTCCGGACCGTCGCTTCCAGCTCTTCGTACAGCGAGTCGTCGGTGGAGAGCCTGCCCAGAGTGCCCTCGCCACGCTCCAGACGGCCCAGAATGGTGTTAAGCGAAGCAACCGTTTTCGCCATTTCGCCGGAGGTGCGGTCGAGGCCGGCGAGCGCGGCGTCGGCGGCGGCGAAGGTCGCCTTCCACTCGTCGCCCTCCGTAATGCCCTCCACATTCGCGGCCGACCGCTGCAGGCTCTGCATGAAGGTGCGGATTTCTCCGGCCTGACCTTCGGTGAGTGCGGACAGATCGCTCGCCACATCGCGCAGATGCGCCACCGCCTCCCCCGCCGCCGCCACCGAGGAGTCGTTAAGCAGGGCGCGTATCTGCCCGAGGATGTCCTCGGCCTCGACTGCCATGCCACCGGCCGACGCAAGCAGATCCGGCGATGTCTCGCCGGGAAGCAGCCCCATCGGCTCGACGAACCCCTCGCCCTGGCCCGGCACGATCGAGACGATCATGCCCCCCAGAATACCCTCGGAGTACATTTCGACACGCGAACCGTTGGGAATCCTCCATTCGCCGTCGATCTCCAGGGTGATCAGCACACCCTCCCCGTCGAGCGCCGATCCCTGCACCCTGCCGATGTTGATTCCCCTGATGCGCACGGGATCGCCGTTGCGCACGCCCTGCGCATTGTCCACATGGGTCAGAACGCTGTAGCGGCCCCGGAAAGTCCCCGGGTCGGTCATCAAAAAGAGAAAGGTGAAGAACCCCGCGATCCCGAGGATCACGAAGATACCCACCCGAAACTCCCGCAGCTTCGCGGTGGGCGGCACGGCTCGCAGGATTTCCTCGTCCGAGAGCCGCTGCCTGCGGGACTGCTTGTTGTTGTTCATGTCATCTCCACGACTTCAAGGGCGGCCTCGGCGGCCGCTCGATCGACAAATGCCCTGACCACCGGATCGGTGCACACCCGGAACTCGTCCGGGGTGCCGCAGAACCGGATGCGTCCCCCTTCCAGCATGGCCACCCGGTCGCACATCCACAGCGCGCCCTCCACGTCGTGGGTCACGAGTATGGAGGTGACTCTGAGCTCCCCCGAGAGGCGCTTGATCAGGCGCTCCACGGCCGCCGTGTTGACCGGGTCGAGGCCCGTGGTGGGCTCGTCCCAGAGGAGGATGCCGGGACGGCCGACAATCGCGCGGGCGATGCCCACCCGCTTCTTCATGCCGCCCGACAATTCGGACGGAAGCAGCCGCAACACTTCGCGCGGATCGAGGTTCACCAACTCGAGCGCCTCCCAGACCGCGCGCGCCGCCCGTTTGGCACCGATTCGTCGAATCCGGCTCTCGGGAAGTCCCATCTCCACGTTGCGGAATACGTTCATCGAGTCGAAGAGGGCCGCATGCTGGAAGACGTAGCCCACTTGCTTGCGGACACCCTCCACGTTCTCCCTGCCCCCGAAGAAGACGGACAGTCCGTTGACCTCCACGTCTCCCCGGTCCGGGACGATGAGACCGATCGTCGTCTTGAGAAGGACGCTCTTGCCGGTGCCCGAAGGTCCGAAGAGGGCGAACATCTCGCCTTCGTGAATGTCCAGGTCGACACCCGACAGAACGGGATGGCTGAACGCCTTCCAGGTGTTTCGGTAGCGGATGACGGGATCGGGACTCATGGGGAACCGCTACCCGAGGAAGAGCGACGGGAACATGGCGTCCAGGATAAACACGGTGAGCGTCTGGAACATCACCGACGCCGTCGTTGTGCTTCCGACCCCCTCGGCGCCGCCCCTCGTCCGCAGCCCCATGTGAATCGCGATGATCGGAATCGCGAATCCGAAGGCAATCGACTTCAGCAGCGAGTAGAGCAGGTCCCACGAGAACCAGAAGAGGCGGGCACCGAAGAGGAAGGTCTCGAAGGAGAGCCCCAGGGAGAGCTGGGCCGACACCATCCCGGAGAAAAGGCCCACGATGTTGGCGATGCCCACCAGGAGCGGCATGACGAGCACACCGGCCAGGATGCGCGGCGCCCCGAGGACGATCAGCGGATCCCTCCCGAGGGAACGGTAGGCGTCGATCTGTTCGGAGACCATCATGGTTCCGAGTTCGGCGGTGATGCGGGCTCCCACCCTGCCCACGAGGACAACCGCCGTCAGCACCGGCGCGAGTTCGAGCGCGAGACTCTTGGCGGTGACGCTGCCCAGCACGTACAGGGGTACGGTCGCGGTGATCTGGTAGCCCCCCTGCTGTGAAGTGACGATCCCGGACAGAATGGCGGTGACCATCACGATCGGGATGCTCTGCACCCCCATGACGTACAGTTGATTGACGAAGTCCCTGAAGGGAACGCGCATCTGGAATGTCGCCCGGGCAGTGGCCCAGACCAGCATCCCCAGCTGCCCACCGTGCTCCGCCCAGAGTCCCCACCATCGCCCGATCGCCCTGACGGGACGCTCGTAGAGGGCGGTTCCCGTCACCGTGTCCTGCTGCCGGATGTTCCGGAGTCGACGCGACGATCGTTGGGGCCCAGAAGGATGCCCAGCACGACCGTCGAGCTGTTCAGGATGCCCTCGCCCAACTCGTTGCGGATCTCGAAAAACGGCGTGAAAAACCCTTTCAGCGGATACCTTATGCTCGCAAGCAGGGACCAGCTCCAGTCGTCCTCGATCATCGTCTCCGCCTCTGCCTCGGGATTCTCGAATCGAGAGAAGGACAAGCCCATACCGACAAGCGCGATTCCGGAATAGAAGCCGACCTGTCCGCCGGCCTCCCAAAAGGTGCACTCGCCGCATTCCGGAAAGACACGGTCGTAGGTGCCGCCGACCACCAGTTCCTCGACGAGGAAATCGAGATCGAACTCAACGCGGCCACCGTACCCGGTGCTCCCGTCGATGAGCTCGTTCAGGTAGAGTACATGTCCGCCGGCGCGCGCCTGGGCCGCAGCTGGCGGAGCCGGGATCACGGAGGCCGCGATGAGCGTCGCGACCAGGGCGGCCGGACGAAAAACCCGGCGCGGGCCGGCTCCGTCCGGAGTTGTCATCATGAAGTATGATCGAGCCACAACACCCTCCCCAGGTTGATTCGTTGATATCGGCGGCCACAGCTTGTAGGGGGACGGACCGGGCTTGCGGGGCCCCCGGCCCGGCCGGCCCCGACGAAGCGCATGAAACCACCGGAGGCGAACGTGGTACAATTCATTGGACAGCCCGTTTCATCGTCGTGAGGCATATGGAAATCTATCGCAATCAATCCGGTTCCGTCGTTCGAGCCATTCGATGTGCCGCCGTGGTAGCGATTTGCGTATCGGCCACGGGGGCCGGCGGAGGCTCGGACCCGCTGCACCCCTTCCGTCTTACTGTTACCGACGCCGGTGTGTTCCAATCGACCATCGAGGCGCGTATCCGCTTTTTCTGGGACGACTTGCAGTTCGCGGTGATGGAGCACACCTCGAACATGGAATTCGAACTCGCCGAGACCGAGGAGGTGGACGCGGTCATCGAAGCCTACATCAACGAGATGCTGGTGGTGGAGGCCGGCGAAACCGTGGTCCAGGGGAAGGTGACCGCCCGCGGCATCGAGGACGCGGTCAGAATCGACGAGGTGATGTGGTGGTATCGGCTGCAATACACGCTGCCGCCGGGCACGGAACGAATCGGAATCCGTAACCGGTTGCTCTTCAACATGTTCGAGGACCAGCGCAACCTCGTCAACCTGAAGACGCGCAGCGGCTCGGAGCGGACGTACTACTTCTCCTGGGACGAGGACAACATCACGGTTCCGGTCGGCTGAGCCGCCGTCCCTCCGCCATGCCCACCACCGCTCTCCATCTTCCAGAAGACGATCCCTCCGGCTTGCTGCCCCACCTCCACCTCCGCCACCCGGGAGAAGTCCCCCAGATCGAAGATGTCCACCTTCCCCGGCTCGGCTCCCACCCCCTCGACGGACACGAAGGCGTACCGTCCGTCGGGGCTTACCACCACGCCGTGGGTTACCGTCGTGGACGAACGCGCAACCGCCAGCGTCCGGCCCACCGCCAGGTCGATGAACTGCACCCCGGCACCCTGCTTGAGGGTCGCAACCAGGACGGCGTCGTCGGGGGTGAGCGCGAGGTTGTAGGGACCACGTTCGGTCTCGAAGGTGCGCGCCAGCGTCCACGTGTCGCGGTCGATCTCCAGGATGCGGTCGCCGCGGTTGCAGGCCACCAGGAGCGAACGGCCGCTCGTGGTGGGCACGACCCAGGTGGGCGAACAGGAGGGGGACGGGTGGGCGGGGGGGGTGTTTCCCGCGACGGCGTGACTGTGGCCGCCGTCCGCGCCGGCGCGGACGTGGAGCGGCCCCTCCCGGTCCACCGCGACCGAGAACCGGCGCGCGACCGCGAAGGAACGCGTGTCGATCTCGACGACCTGGTCGTCCATCATGCACGCCGAATAGAGGAAGGTTCCGACGGCGTCCATGCGGGCGCCGTGCGGCATGGTGCAGGTCTCGATCCGCTCGACCTCAATCATGTCGGGGGTGTAGACGACCGAGACCGAAGACGGCACCATCTCGCCGTGGAGGTTGAAGTTGGCCACGAAAGCGTAGAGCCCGTCGGGCGTCAGGTCGAGGGTGGCCGGGAAGTAGCCGAGGAGGATGGGATCGCCGACCAGGGTGTCGGGACCGGCGTGGAACTTCCACAGCTTTCCGTCGGGTACGCCGTGCCCCGTGGTCATGAAGAGGAAGCGGCCGTCGGGAGACACGTTGAGGCCGTGGGGGCCCTCCGTCTCCACCGCGATCTCGCCCACCGGGATGGTGCGGTCGAGAACCGCACCCCCGGGTCCGAAACGGATTCGATGGAGAAGATCCTCCGACTCGGCTCCAACGTAGATGTAGTAGTCCGCGCGCGGAGGCTCCTGGGCGGCGACGGGAGCGGTGACGCCGAGGGCCGCCACGATGGTCCACGCACGGAAGGCCTGGGTCCGCAGGGTCAAGTTCAGTCCTCCATGGGCAGGTGCGGCAACGGGCCGTTGCCGGTGACGAACGGTAGGAACAGCTCGTCCGCGAGGGCAAGGGCGGCGACCCTGGACCGGGCACCGTCCAGCCGGGCAGCCTGCGGACAGAATCCGCCCGGCATTCAACCCGCTTTATCCACGGACTGCTGGGGGGATAGCCGATGACCCAACTGCTACTCGTCGTAGGGGTGGCCCTTTCGGTCTCCTTCATGTGCTCCATCCTCGAAGCCGTACTGTTGTCGGTCAACCACTCCTTCATTGCGCTACTGCAGAGCCGGGGGCACAGGGCCGGTGACATCCTGAACCGGATGAAGCGCCAGATCGACGAGCCGATCGCGGCGATCCTCACCCTGAACACGATCGCGCACACGGTGGGCTCGGCTTGGGGCGGGGCGATCGTCGGCCGTGTCTACGGCGACTTCTGGATCGGGGTCTTCGCCGCCGTACTCACCCTTGCCGTGCTGGTGGTGTCGGAGATCATTCCCAAGACCCTCGGGGCCACCTTCTGCAACCAGCTGGCGGCGCCGGCCGCCTACCTGCTGCGTTCCATGGTGATCGTGATGAAGCCGGTGCTCGTGCCGCTCGGGGTGGTGAGCCGCTGGATCAGGCCGGGCGGAACGTCCCGGGCCGCCATCAGCCGCGCCGAGATCGGGGCCCTGGCGGAACTGGGGCACCGGGAGGGAGCAATCGACGAGGAGGAGTTCCAGGTGATGTCCAAGGTCATGCAGCTCGACGAGATCGCGGTGGGGGAGGTGATGACGCCCCGTATCGACATGGTCGCAGTTTCGGTCGGCGCCACGGTGCGGGAGGCCATGGATGTCATGCTGGACCACGGAAAGCTCCGCCTCCCGGTCTACGAGGGGAACCTGGATCGGATCGTGGGAATCCTGCTGGCGAGGGACCTGTGGCGCGCCGCCCGCGAAGGGCGCGAAGGCGTGCGCGAGGTCGCGAGTCCGGTCCGCTTCGCCCCCGATTCCAAGCCCGTGGAGGAGCTGATTCGGGAGATGCGCGACCAGCGTACCAAGATGACCATCGTGCTGGACGAGTTCGGGGGTACCGCCGGCCTGGTCACCCTGGAGGACCTGATCGAGGAGATCGTCGGGGAAATCCGGGACGAACACGAAGCCGACGAGCCCCGCGACTTTCAAGAGACCGAAGAGGGGCGCACCCTGATCCGTGGCGGCACCTCCGTCAAGGACGTGGAAGACCGGCTGGGTATCGCGCTCGGGGAGGAGTTCGACACCATCGGCGGCTACGTGTTCGGCGCCCTGGAGGGCCTCGGCAAGGCAGGAGACTCCGTCGAAACGCCGGCCGGACGCTTCCGGGTCCTCAAGGTTCGCGGACGGCGTATCGAGTTTGTGCTTTTCGAGCGGCGGCGCTAAGCCGGCGAAAGTCGCCCCGCCTTCCGATGGACGTGGTCGAGTGGGCCTGGACTTAGTCCACTGGACTTAGTCCACTCACGAATCGGCGTCACCCTTCCGACGGCTCCGGAGCGGGCATGGCTTCGGAGGTCCCGTTGGGGTTGGCTTCTTCCTTGGCCCGCTTCAGCGCCCGCTCCTCCTGCCAGAACGACAGCGCGAGCATGACCGCGCCGCACGAAATGGCCATGTCGGCAACATTGAAGATGAACCAGTCCATGAACCCGAGGTCGATGGGCCCGATGAAGTCGACGACCCCCCCGTCCCACCGCACTCGGTCGATCAGGTTGCCGAGCGCCCCGGCGATCACCAGAACCAGCGCGGTGAGGCGCAGGTGGTCGCGCTCGTGCGCCCGAACCAGGAGCGCCACCATGAGGCCAAGCGCAATAAGCGATACGGGGATGAAGAACCAGCGCGGATCGTCTCCGATCGAGATGCCGAAGGCCGCGCCCCGGTTGTGCGCCAGCGTGAGGGGCACCCAGCCGCCCAGAAAATCGGGCCTGGGCGCATTCATAAGGGCATCCTCCGCCCATCGCTTGGAGAAAATGTCGGCAAGGAGGATGGTCGGCAGAAGGGTGCCGAGGAATGTCAGCTTTCGCTTCACGGTGTTGAGGTCTCCGGTGGATGAGCCGGTGTGGGGACCGGCACCGGCCTTCCGTCGGGGCGGGCCGCATGGTCCCGACGATGACCGGAGGAGTGGAGGCGGCGGGAGTCGAACCCGCGTCCGCGAATGAGTCCTTCCAAGCTTCTACGTGCGTAGATCGCCGTTTGGATTCGCCTTCGGAGCGGGCCGGCGAACCGCCCGCACCGGGCTAGCTACCTGAAGTCTCGTTCTCACGTCCGGCAGCCCAAACCGGAGAACCAGCCCGAATCGTCGACGCTTCCACGGCCCGCCTCGGGCGGGCAGACCGGGAAACGGGCCGCTTGTCTAAGCGGCCAGAGCCAAGTTGGAGTTGGCAGTTGTGTGTTTTCCGAGGATGATTAGCGAGGCCCCCGGACCTCGGCACGCAGCTTCGAGTTTCCCAGACACGTCGAAGCCGTGTCGCCCCCAGTAATGTCAATCAGCGGCCCGGTAGCGGACCCGGAAGCGGATCCGGGTTCGCGCGTGAACCTGTAACGATAAAGCCACCCGCAGATCCCGCAAACCCCCGCTCTCCGGCGCCGGCCAGATACCGCCCCAGGACTTCGCGCACTTCATTCAGGTCCTGGACCTGGAAGAGTCGCTGCCGAAGCCGGCGCCCTCCGGCCAGTCCCCTGGTGTACCAGCCCAGGTGTTTGCGGAACTCACGGACCGCCTTGTCTCCGTCACGCTCGAAGGCGACAGCGTTCTCGGCGTGACGGATACATATCTCGAACCGGGTGCGTGCGTCGGGCTCTCCTGGCACGGGCCTTCCGTCCAGGGCGGCGCGGGCCTGGTGGAAGAGCCAGGGCGCGCCGTGGCTCCCCCGCGCGATCATGATGCCGTCGCACCCGGTCCGTTCCCTCATCCGGTGAGCGTCTTCGCCACGGCGCACATCTCCGTTGCCGATCACCGGCACGTCCAACGCGTCGACCAGAGCCGCGATCTCGTCCCAGCGGGCCTGTCCGGAGTACATGTCGGCGCGGGTGCGGGGGTGCAGCGTCACCATGCGCGCTCCTGCGTCCCGGCAGGTCCGTCCGATCGAAACCGGGTCGCGGCTGGACTCGTCGAAGCCGGACCGGATCTTGGCGGTGACGGGAAGCGGGGTGGCGGCGACGACCGCGCGCACGATCCGTCCCACGAGCCCCAGGTCTCGAAGACATCCCGACCCCCCGTTGCGCTTGACGACCTTCTTCACGGGACACCCGAAGTTGATGTCGACGAAGTCCGGTTCGTACACCTCCGTCACCAGCGACGCTGCCTCCGCCATGGTTCCGGGGTCGGCCCCGAAGATCTGGATTCCGATCGGACGCTCCTCGTCGTCGAAGCGCAGGTAGTCGGCGGTTCGTCCACTGCCCCGAACGATCCCCTCGGCGCTCACGAACTCGGTGAGCACGACATCCGCGCCGAAGCTCCGGCAGAGCCTCCGAAACGGAGACTCGGAGACTCCGGCCTGGGGAGCCAGGAAAAGCGGCGTGCGGGCGCGGGCGGGCAGTGCGAAGGGAAGCGTCTTCATCCTCCCAAACTAATCGGCCGCGGCAGTGTCTGCTGGCCTTCCATCCCGGCGCCCAATATCTTGCGGCGCCCGCGGTCGCAGTTCTTCTCCTTCAACAACCTCCCGCCCGGTCCAATCACCATGCACCTTCGCGAGTTTTTCACACCGACACGAGTCGACCTCCACCTGGAGGGAGACTCGCGGAACGAAGTCCTGGAGGCGCTGATCTCGCTCCTGGCACTGGACGATCGTTCACGTAGCGTGCTCTTGCGGACGCTGCGCCGACGGGAGAATCTCGGCTCGACCGGCATCGGCCGGGGAATCGCGATTCCTCATTGCCGCTCGCTCGTCGTGACGCGTCTGCACATGGCATATGGCCGGCACCCGGACGGTGTGGATTTCCGCTCCATCGACGACCAGCCCGCGCGCCACTTCTTCCTGATCGTGGCACCGCCACTGGAGGTCTCCGGCCAGTACCTGCCGGTGCTGGGCAAGGTCGCGCAGTTCGCAAAGGAACCGGATGTGCCGGGCAGACTCGCCGCGCTGGAGTCCGGCGGGGAGTTCTTCGAACTGCTTGACTCGAAGGGGGTTTAGCAGTCCGTGGATTAAGCCGTCCGAACACCGAGAGCGGTGGGCGCAGGGCTTACAAGGCGCGACGCCTACCTGCCGACGAACATCCTCAACGGCGACGCCAAGCCGCGACCCTCGACCCGCATCTGAACGAAATAGACGCCGGAAAGGACCGGTTTGCCGTTGCGGTCCCGACCGTCCCAGAAGGCTTCGTAGCGACCGGGTCGGGTGTATTCGAGCTGGAGGAGCGGCAGTCTGTCGCCACCGGGGTAGCGCAGCGCCACGGGGGCGGCTACGAACTGCTGCAGGATGTTGTAGACGCGCAAGGACACCGTGACCGTATTCCCCTCTTCGAACAGCGTTTCCTCGAGCACGAACGGAATCTTCGTGTCGGAACTGAAGGGATTCGGGTAGTTCTGTTCCAGGCGGAAGTCGGGGTCCTTTTCGCCAATGGGCGGAGGACGCTCTTGGGCGGCTAGTGCGGTGAAGCCACCGGAACAGAGTAGAAACACGACGCAGAGTATGCGTCTCACGATGTTATCCTGCTTTCGGTTCAGTAGCGTTGGTACGTTGGCCCTCCCAAGGCATGGACCTCAATCGAGCCGTGAACTTGCTGTCTCGCTCGTATATCATACCTATTGGGTACGCCACAGGTCAAGGAAAGATCCGGGAACGCCCAACTGTCGCCGCTGCTTCAGGTAAGCGATGCGGCCACGCGGCGTCCCGAGTCCAGACGCTGGGTCACGCCCCGTGCGTCGAAGTGCGCGAGAATCGGAATCAGGTGCTTTCGGGTAACCGGGAGGACTCTGCGAAAGTCGGCCGGCCCGAGTCCCTCTTTGCCGCCGAGTTCCGCCACGACACGGTTCGCCGCCCGGTCGAGCGCCGCCGTCGTAACCCAGTAGGCGTCACCCACAAGGAGAATTCGTCCGTCCGCGGCCAGGAAGGCGAGTACCGCCGCGGTCCGCGGATGATCGGCCACCAACTCCTCCAGTTCGGTCGTGGCGGGTCCCTGCAGGCCGGCCTCCGCGAGAACATCGAGAAGGCGTTGCGAAAGCTCCTCCTCCTCTGGCGAAAGCGCTGCCCTGAACTCCGGGAGGCGGGCGATCCTGCCCTCGATGGCCAGGCGTCCCGCGCGCGCCAGCCGGGCCGCGAGTCCGTCTGCCAGTTTGGAGTGCGCGTGCGAAGGCAGAGCTGCGCGGAGCACTGCCAGCGGCGCCCCTTCGGCCAGCGAGTGGAGGGCGTGGTAGCGCCGAACCGCCCGCAGCAGCTTCGCCTCGCCTTCAGCGACGAACCCGGCATCGAAGAGCACGCCGTCCAGGCGCCAGAGCTCCTTCCCCAGGGTGCCGGGCGCCCCCCCGCCCCACCCCGCCCGCACCCCGAGCATCTCCTCCTCCAACCCTCCCCATCCCGCCAGCACGGCCGCACCGCGCAGCGCCTCCGCTCCGCCACTGGCAAGGCCGTCGAGCGCATCACGCTCCCGGTCCGACAGTCGCTTCCGCTTGGGGGGCGCGGGTTCCAGCACCGAGCCGCCGGCAATCGTGGTGACGGGAGAATAGGAGCGGATCACGAACCGGTCCCCGCAGCGCGCGACGACGGGAGCCTCCAGTCTCAACTGGGCGGGCGCGCCCAGCCCCGGGGCCAACTCCTCCATTCCGAAGAGAGCCACGCGGCTCATCACCTCGACGGTCCCGAGGTGAAGCCGGACCCGCTGCCCATGCTCCAGCCGCCATCCGCTCCCCTCAAGGGCGTGGAGTTCCACCGTGAGCATCCACGAGGGCGACCAGCTCCTGTCCGTCACCACAACGTCGCCACGGGCCACCAGGCCGCGCCTTACCGCCACCCCCGTGAGGGCCAGCGCAGTGCGTTCGCCGGCGTTCGCGCCCTCCACCTGTTCGCCGTGCACCTGGACGGCCCGGACGCGCGCCTCCTCTCCGCGGGGCAGGATCCGCACGGTGGAGCCGCGGGTCACCCTTCCCGACCAGAGCGTACCGGTCACGACCGTCCCGGCGCCCTCCATGGCAAAGACCCGGTCGACGGGCAGTCGCGCGAGGTCATCGACGGAACGCTCCCGGGACAGTGCCGCGGAGCGCACCAGCGCCGCGGAGAGTTCATCGAGGCCCGCCCCGGTGTGCACCGAGGTCGGAATGATTTCCGCGTCCCGGTAGTCCGTGTCCTCGAGAACCTCCTGCACTTCCTCCGTCACCAGTTCGAGCCAATCTGCTTCCGCCAGGTCGGCCTTGGTGACGGCTACCACGAGTCCCGCGACTCCGAGGAGCTTCAAGATGGCCAGGTGCTCGCGCGTCTGCGGCATCACGCCCTCGTCGGCCGCCACCACCAGCAGCACGATATCCATACCCGTGGCGCCCGCCACCATGGTGCGCACGAACCCCTCGTGACCGGGCACATCCACGATGCCGAAGGAGCAGCCCTCGGCGGGAGCGAAGCGGGCGAAGCCGAGTTCGATGGTGATGCCGCGCCGCTTCTCCTCGGCCAGCCGGTCGGTGTCCACTCCGGTCAGGGCCTCCACCAGCGTGGTCTTCCCGTGATCGATGTGACCCGCGGTGCCGAGGATGAGGTTAGTCCGTGGGGGGTTCATCGCGTGCGGCCCGGTTGGGCGGGTCGAGGAAACGGAACGAGTCGAGGCGGCGGCCGCCCAGCATGTGAAAGGTGGTGAAGTCGTCCAGCAGCGACAGGTGGGCACGGCATCCGCGCAGGTCGGGGGGAACCGTCCCGTCAATCAGGCTCCGGAGCTGGGCACGTGCCACGGGACCGATCCTGCGGGAACCCCGCGGTGCCGGGCATCCTGGACCGCGCACACCCCCGGCGGCCAGATCGAACCGCCCCATGTCCCCCTCCTCGAGTACTTCACCGCAGGCCGTGCACACCGAGAGTTCGGGAGCGAAACCGAGGAACCCAACCAACTGCCAACCCAGGGACAGGACTTCGCCGTGCACACTCGCCGGGGCTGCCGCTTCGAGCCGGTCCAGGCCCGCTGACAGGGCATCGTAGAGTTGGGCGTGGGGCTCCTGGCCGGCATGTCGCAGAACGAGTTCGGCGGCGATCGAGGCCCCGGCCAGGCGACGGAAATCTCCGGCCAACCCGAATCGCGTCTTCACGGGAGTGAATTCGCGCAGCGTCTGGAGTTCCCTGCTCTCGCGCACGACGATCTCCGCAACCCCCTCCCCGAGGGTTCCCGGCGATCCGCGGCCCTTCGAGGCTCCCTTCCTGACACCCCGGGCCATGACCCCCACCAACCCCAGCTCCTGCGTGTAGAACCTCAGCACCCGGCTGCTCTCGGAGTACGGATGTGCCCGGAGCAGGATTGCCGGTGTGTTTACGGTGGACATTTCCGGGCCCCGGCCGGCGAACCGGCCAACCGGGCGAAGTCGGCGGCGTGCGGCGGTGCCGACGGCCACACGGCGTGCAGCGGCCCGGTCATGCCTCCAACTCCTCCAGGAGACGCGCGCGGCGCTGCTCATAGTCCTCTGCCGCAAGCCCGCCGGCGCCCCGCTGCTCGTCGAGCCTGGCGATCGCCACGAGCACTTGCCGCCGCGCTCGCCCGGTCGGACTCTGCCGATGCGTCGCCTGTGACCGCGCCGCCACGAGGGCCCCCGCTCCCGCCAGTGCGAGGGTGAGAAGTATCGCGGCGATGGGTACCGTACCCAACGCCCCCCCGGTCCCTCCGCGAGCGACCGTGACCACCGACGGTGCCATGTCGCGGCCGGCGAAGCGACGGTACCGGACCCCTTCCATCTTCACTTCGGGCACGTTCGCCAGTCCGGCAACGGCGATTTCGCCGGCAGGTTCCCGGATGAGCAGCTCCATGGACCCCGTTGGGCCCTCCATGGGTACGCTGAACCTTTCCGAGGAGATCGTGTAGCGAAACAGGTAGACGCTCGCGCCGGGGAGCATCGGCGCCGAAACGCGCACCTGGCCGTCGGAAAAGCTCGCCATGCCGGCCGACAGGTCGCTCTGACCGACCCGGAAATCGGCCGCCTCGGGAGGCAGCGCGTGGGACCATGTGGGTCCGTGCTCGCTGGCGACCAGGGTGGCCGGTGCGTCGTTGCCCAGCTCGAAGAAGTCCGCGATGGCCCAGCCCGGGCCGGGATCGAGCGGTTCGACGAAGAGATTGCGGATCCGGACCCGGGCACGCGCGTCCGGCCCCGCGGCAATCGCCGGATACGCCTGGATCACGTATGTGCCGGTGGCCTCCGGTTGTGCAGTGATCGCCTCGCCGATGTAGAGCACGTCCTGGTAGCGGATCGTCGCGAAGAAGACATCGTCGGTGCCGTCGCCGGATACTTCGGGCAGCCGCATCGCGAAGGTCCCGCCCTCGCCGACGCTGACGCTGTCGATCTGCCCGGAGGATTGGGCCGACACGCGGTGCAGCACCACCGTGCCGCTGTCCGCCGGGAGATCGCCGACGAGAACCTGGCCGGACAGGACGCCGCTATCGGGTTGCTGTGCTGCCGTGGCGGCGGAGCGGCCACCCGGGGTCTCCTGGCCCCCGGCGGTCGACGGGGCAGTCAGCGCCGCCGTGATGGTTGCGCCCAGGAGCAGGGTGACCGCCGCTCGCCCACTGCCGACCCTCCGCGGGCCCCCGGCGGAGCAGGCTGGCACCGGCACGGGCGGGCACTCCGTCAGCGGTCGAACCGGCCGAGGTCTTCGGGACGGAGTCCGCGCAGATGTTCCTCCAGGGCCTCGCCGCTCATCGGGTCCTCGTCACGCTCCCCCTCCTCTCCTGCCTCGCCCTCCTCCGCCCCGGCGATCTCCACCACCAGGGTGCCCTGCTCGAGGAGCGCGTCGTCGGCAAAGATGCGCGCCTTCATGCGCAGCGCGATCGCGATCGAATCGGAGGGCCGCGCGTCGACGGAGATGACTTCGCCGTCCCGGTCGATGATCAGTTCGGCGAAGTAGGTGCTGTTCTCGACCCGGGTGATCACTACTCGCTGCAGCGTGCCGCCCATCCCGCCAACGATCGAGACCAGAAGATCGTGCGTCAGGGGGCGCTGGAAGGCGACGCCGCCCAGTTGCATGGCGATCGCGCTCGCCTCGCCGGGACCGATCCAGATGGGCAGGATCCGCTCCGTGCCGACCTCCTTGAGGATCACGACGGGCGTGTTCGACGTGCGATCCAACGCGAGGCTCTTGACGCTGACCTCGATCACCTGTGCACCTCGCTTCCGGTACCGGTCGTCACAGTTGCAGCGCCGCTGCCAGATCATCCACCCGATCGGTGCGCTCCCAACCGAAGAGCCGCACCCGGCGCCCGCTTGCCAACACCGTACGCGGAGTGCGCCCGAAGTGTCCATAGGCGGCGGTCGGAAGGAAGACAGGGTTGGTGAGCTCCAACGCACCGATAATGCCCCGGGGTGTGAAGTCGAAGACGCGCTCCACGGCCCGGGAGAGAACCTGGTCGGGAACGACCCCGGTACCGAACGAATCCACCCAGATCTGAACGGGATCCGCCCTTCCGATCGCGTAGGCGAGCCGCACCTCGCAGCGGGAGGCGGCACCCGCGGCCACCAGGTTCTTTGCGGCCCAGCGCGCCGCGTAGGCGCCGGAGCGGTCCACCTTGGTGGCGTCCTTGCCGGAGAAGGCGCCGCCGCCGTGCCGACCCATTCCGCCGTATGTGTCCACGATGATCTTGCGGCCCGTGAGCCCGGCGTCGGCGGCGGGTCCCCCATGCACGAAGCTGCCGCTCGGGTTGACGTGGGTGACGGTGGTGTCCGGATCGTAGTGGCCTTCGGGAAGCGTGGGAGCAATGACCTTCGCGATCACCTCTTCGCGAATCTGCTCCTGGGTCAACTCCGCACCCCGGTGGTCCCGCGCATGCTGCGTGCTCACCACGACGGTCGCGACGCGGGTCGGCGCCAGCCCGTCGTATTCGTACGTGACCTGCGATTTCCCATCGGGCCGCAGCCACGGAATCTCCCCCGACTTCCGGACTTCCGTGAGACGCTTGGCCAAGGCGTGCGAAGCCGCGAGGGGCGCCGGCATCAACTCCGGGGTGTCGTCGCACGCGAAGCCGAACATCATGCCCTGGTCCCCCGCCCCACCCTCCATCACCCCGGCCGCGATCTCCGCCGACTGACGGGTAAGCGCCAGCTCGCACCGGGTCCCGTCCGATCCGTCGTAGAGGGGGCTCTCGTAGCCGACCTCCCGAATCACTTTCCGGACCAGCTCCGGCACATCGGGAAGCTCGCCCCTGGTCCCGATCTCACCGGCCACGAGCACCCTGTCGACCGCCGCCAGCGTCTCGCACGCCACCCTTCCCGCGGGGTCCCCGGCCAGTATTGCATCGACGACGGCGTCCGAAATCTGGTCCGCGACCTTGTCCGGATGTCCTTCGGTGACGGATTCCGAGGTAAAGAGGCTCAAACTCAAGGTACTGATCTCCTGGAGGGGGAAGACGAGAGGGGGTGGGTGGTGAAGGTCGTGCCCGCGATACGGTTACCGCCTGGGAGACTGTCACGGAAGAAAGATATCAATGAATCGTCAAGTCCCCGACGGAAACAGGCCTTCAAGGGTGGGCCGCAGGGACGCCGCGAAAGTCCGCTTGGCCTCCGCTCCCGTGGGCGCCTCCAAGGAGGCTTCGGCGGCGGCGCGGATCTCGTCAAGGCGACAGTTGCGGACCATCCTCTTGATCCCCGGGAGCGAGCGCCAGGCAACCGACAGCACGTCCACGCCGAGGCCGAGCAGAAGCAGCACGCCAAGGGGCCGGGTGGCCATCTCGCCGCAGGCGCTCACTTCCACCCCCGCGGCGCGACCAGCGCTTGCGACCATCGAAATCTGCCGGAGCACGGCCGGGTGGAAGGGATCATAGAGATGGGCCAGACGCGTGTTGGTGCGATCGACGGCTAGAGTGTACTGGGCCAGGTCGTTGGTGCCGATGGAAAGGAAATCGGCGTGGGTGGCCAGCCCGGGGGCGGCCAGGGCGGAGGCGGGCGTCTCGATCATCGCGCCGACCTCCACCGAGCGCTCGAACGGCACACCCTCGCCGGCAAGCTGGTCCTCCGCCATGCCGACCAGTTCGCGCATGGTTGCGATCTCGGTTCCCGTGTTCACCAGGGGGACCATGATGCGCAGGTCGCCGTGGGCCGCGGCTCTCAACATGGCGCGCAACTGGGTCACGAAGAGTTCGGGCTCGTCGGGGCATACGCGCACACCGCGCCTGCCCAGGAACGGGTTGTCCTCGGCGGGTGTGCGAAGAAAGACGGGAAACTTGTCGCCGCCGAGATCGAAGGTCCGGATGAGGACGGGATGGGAGGGGAAGGCCTCCACCACCTCCCGGTAGGCACGGTACTGTTCCTCCTCTTCGGGGACCGTGCCGCGGCCAACCACGAGGAACTCGGTTCGAAAGAGACCGACCCCCTGGGCACCGAGCGCGCGGGCCCGGGCCGCTTCGCCCGGCAGGTCCAGGTTCACGCGCAGAGTGACGTTCTGACGGTCCAGGGTGACCGCCTCCTCTCGCGCCATGGCCCGGGTCTCGTGGCTCCAGCCGCGGATCGCGGCCCGACGCCGCTCGAAACGATCCGTTTCCCGGGCGTCCGGCTCGATCACCACGCGGCCGGACCACCCGTCCACGACGATGGCCTGCCCGTCCCCGGCCCGGGTGGTGACGTCCCCCAGTCCCGCGGCCGCCGGGATCTCGAGCGAACGGGCAAGGATGGTCCAGTGCGATGTCCGCGTCCCCCGGTCGGTGGCGAGGGCCACCACCCGCGACGGATCGAGGAGGGCCACGAAGCTGGGTGTGAGGTCCTTTGCCACCGCTACGACCCGGTGCTCTCCATCCCCGATCTCCCATGGGTCGGGAAGGTCCAGCAGGCGGCTGAGAATCCGGACCTTGAGGTCGTCGAGGTCGTTCAGCCGGTCCAGTACCATGGGATGCGATGTACGGGACCAGCGGTCCTTCAGCTCGAGCATGCGCCAGTCGAAGGCGCGGGCGGCCGTGAGACGGTTCTCCGAGATGTAGCGCCTGGTCCCCTCCACGACCTCGGGGTCGTCCAGCATGAGGATCTGCGGATCGAAGATGCGTGCCTCGATGGTACCCAGCCGGGTCGCGGTCTCGCGCTTGATCCCCTCCAGCTCCCGCCGCGCCCGCGCCCGCGCCTTCCGGAAGCGCTCCAGTTCCCTCTCTCCTCCCCCCGCGGGAACCGCTACGCGCGGCACCTCGGGGACGTCCCAGTCCACCCTGCGCACGCGCCCTCTCGCAATCCCCTCCGAGGCGGGAAAGCCCTTGAAGACGATCGGAGCCGCCGTGTCATTCACCGAAACCGCCCCTCACCAGGCGGGCCAGCTCCTTCACGGCCACGGCGGCGTCTTCCCCTTCGGCCGTAATGGTCAGCGCGCTTCCCTTTTCGGCAGCGAGCATCAGCACCCCCATGATGCTCTTCCCGTTCACGGCGAGCCGCTCCTTGCGGACCCTGATGGATGACGAGAAGCCGCCCGCGAGCTTCACGAACTCGGCACATGGCCGGGCATGCATTCCCAACCGGTTGGGCACCTCCACGTCCAGCGAACAGGTCGTGCGGCCGTCGCGGCCCGGAGCCGTTTGCCCCGATTCACTCATAATCCTCGATCAGCGAGTCCCGGGGGTTCATGGCCCCGCGCAGACCGTCGTCGAACCGCCTCGGAACATCGACGCCCGAGTACGCGAGAAGCTGGTTCATCGCGATCACCTCGCTGATCGCGATCAGGTTCTTGCCCGGGTTCAGCGGGATCGTCAGCCTGGGGACCGGCACGCCCAGGATCTGCGCCATCTCCCTGTCCAGGCCCGTCCGGTCGTACTCCTGCGTGTCGTCCCAGGTCTGAAGGTCGACAATCACCTCCACGCGCTTGCGCTGGCGGGTGGCGCGCGTCCCGAACATCGACGCGATATCGACGATGCCGATTCCGCGGATCTCCATGTGGAAGCCCTGGCGTTCGTGCCCCTTCCCCATCAGCACGTCGTTGCCGCGCCGCGACACGAACACGAGGTCGTCGGCGACGAGGCGGTGGCCGCGCTGCACGAGTCCCAGAACGCATTCGGACTTGCCGATCCCGCTCGGTCCGGTAAAGAGAAGGCCGATTCCGTACACGTCGGCCAGCGATCCGTGCACGGTGGTGACCGGCGCCAGCACATCCTCCAGGTACGGTTTCAGCGCGCGGTAGAAGTCCCCCGTTTCGATCCGGGTGCGGAAGACCGGCACCCCCGCGCATTCGGCCGTCGCCAGGAAGCAGTCGGGCACCGCCTGGCCGCGGGTGACGAAGACGGCCGGCACGTCATGGGCGAAGACGGTCCCGAGACGCTCCTCCACCTCCCGGGGCTCAAGTGTCGACAGGTAGCTCATCTCGGTCTTGCCGAAGACCTGCGTGCGTCCTTCGGGGAACCGGTCCGTGTAACCCGCCAGCGACAGACCCGGACTCGACACGTCCGAATTGTCGATGCGTCCGTCGAGGGGGACACGAGGGGTGAGGAGCTCCAGCTGCAGGGACACCTCCCTTGCGGTGAAAAGCTCCCCCACCGTGACGAAGGCGGTCACGACCCGGCGGCGGCGGTAACGGAGGAGCGCGCCCTACCCACCCCGGCTCAACCCGGGGAGTTGGAGGACACGTGGCGGAATTCCTTGCGCCGCGAACGGTCGCGCCTGAGCCGACGCTTCACGTGTGTGTCCAGGTCGTCCAGCGCTGCCCGGAAGTCCGGACCCTCGCCCTTGGCCACGATCGGCTGGCGCCGGCTCCTGGAAACGATCGCCTCGACCGTGTGCGACCGGCCCTCGAGCCGGAACACGACGCTGATATCCATCACCGCGGGGTCGAAGCGGGGCCACCGCTGCGAGAGGGTCTCCACGCGGTCGCGCAGTGGCGGATTGACTTCACATCCGTGGGCTGTGATCCGTGTTGGCATCCTGTCGTCTCCATGGTGGAATTCGAATGAGGTCCAACCGTTGCGACTTCGGCTGCATTGCTAGTTTAGCACCCCACGGCTACCGGGAAACCCCGGAGACCCCGTCCCGGCTCGCTGCCCACGGGTTGCGACCACCGAGTACAGCAGCTCTTCGAAGGCATCGGCCACCCCATCCCAGGTGTAGCGCTCCGCCATGGTCCGCGCGGCCCGCCCCATGCGATCCCGGGTCCCGGGTTGCAGAATCCGCCCCAGCGCCGCCGCCAGCGCCGCCACGTCGCCGTGCGGCACGAGGAGGCCGGTTTCTCCATGCCGAACCGTCTCTCGCAGCCCCGGCGAGTCGGAGGCGACGGTGGGGGTCCCGCACGCCGAGGCCTCGATGCTGGTGATTCCCCACCCCTCCTTGGGCGATGTCAGCGCGTGAACCCACGACCTGGACAGCAGTTCCCGCTTCTCCTCGTCCGGCACGAAGCCGGCGAAGTGCACGCTGTCCTCGATGCCGAGCCGGCGGGCGGTCTCTTCCAGGGCAGGACGCGCGTCGCCCTTCCCCGCCACGATCATTTTCACGCTGGTGCCCCCTTCGCGCAGCCGCGCCACCGCGCTCAGCACCAGGTCGACCCGCTTATAGCGCTTGAGCCGGCCCAGGTAGACGACCGTGGGGTCCGGGTAGCGTGTGGAGGCGGGGCCCAGCCCCTCGAGTTCCACCCCGTTGCGGATGACGGCGATGCGGGAGGGATCGAGACCACGCCGCCCCAGGTCCTCCCGGGTGCTGCGCGAAACCGCCACGCACGGAAGTCCCCGGTACACAACCGGAATAATGCGCTCGAAGAGCCAGGTGGCGGTGGCGAGGAGGGGATTGGCTTCCCGGAATGCGGTCGCCCCGAAGAGGTGGTGTACCAGGAGAAGGCCGTTCCGGGCACCGGACCAAGTCGGGGCCAGCATGGGGACCTTGTTCAGGTCCTCGACGGCGACATCGAAGGTCTGGCCCGCCAGATGGCGCTGGCAGTAGAGCGGTGCCGCCAGGTTGAAGGTGTAGCGGCCGCCTGTTCGATGCACGTCGATCCCGTCGATTTGCGCGGTGGTCGCACACCCTTTCCAGCCGGAGCAGAGAAGCGTCACCTTGTGGCCCCGGCGCGCGAGCCTACCGAAGACCTGGTGCAGGTGTTCCTCGGCACCGCCGCCGTTCGGATTTTCGCGATCCTGCCAGTTGACGACAAGGATCCGCAACCGTGCGCGCGTGGACACGATCAGGCCGGGCCGGGTTCGTCGGAACGGACGGAGCGGTACACCGCATCGAGCACGCCGTTCACGAAACGCGGCGAGTCGGCCCCTCCGTACCTCTCGGCCAGACGCACCGCCTCCTGGATCGCCACCTTCGCGGGAAGATCGGAGAGGCAGAGTATCTCGGTGGCCCCCAGGCGCAGGATGCCGCGGTCCATGACCGACAGGCGATCGAGCCGCCAGTTGTCCATACAGGCGGCGATCGTCTCCTCGACCCGGCCGCGGTCCTCCACGAAGGCGCTGACCAGCCGCTCCAGGTAGCGCACCCGGGCCGGAGCCACCGTCCGCTCCCCCATCGTGTCCGCCAGCGCCTCCGGCATGGAGCCGCCCTCACGCTGCGTCTCCCACCGGTAGTGCACCTGCAGAAACCAGGCCCGCGACCGGCTCCGATCCCTCCGCCTCCGCGCGGGCGGGCGGTTCAAGAGTCTTCCGGCCCCTCTGGATGAGAAGCGTAGAGCGACAGCATGTCCAGTGCGGACTGCGCGAACTCTCCACCCCTGTCCATGCCGTACGCGTTGGCGCGCAGCATGGCCTGTTCTCCGGTATCGGTGGTCAGCACGCCGAATACGACCGGTATGCCCGCGGTGAGGGCCACCTGTCCCAGCCCGTCGCTGGCGTGTCCGGCCACGTAGTCGAAGTGGGCCGTCTCGCCGCGGATGACGCAGCCGAGGGCCACGATGGCGTCGTACCTCTGCGAGTTCGCAATCCTGCGTGCCGCCTGCGGCAGATCCCAGGCGCCGGGTACGTACACGACGCCGATGTCGTCCATTGCAAGTCCGCATGCGAGCAGCCGTCGGCGGGCCCCCTCCAGCAACTGTTCGGTGATCATGCTGTTGAAGCGTGCCACCAGGAGCGCAATGCGCAGTGATCCAGGCCGCAATGATCCAGGTCCGGTCTCCATGTTCATTCCTCTGCCTCCCCTTCCACCCGGGCGACGGCACCGGAGCCCGCCGCCACCACATCCCCGTTGTCGATTCGCACCCCGTCGTAGGGCACTCGGCCCACCACCTGCAGGGCATAACCGTCGAGCCCGACAATACGCCGCCTGCTGTTGGTCAGCAACCTGATCGAGGTAAGGCCCAGGTCGAGGAGGATCTGCGCTCCGACTCCGTAGTCGCGCAACACCTGCCGCGGGGCCGGGGGGTCCTGTTCGTGTGCCGGACTTCCCGCAGAGCGGCGCAGACGCTCGATCAGCCGGTCCCCGGCCCGGTCGCGGTGAATGTAGACGACCACCCCCTCCCCCTCCCTCCGGATGCGCTGCATGGCTCCCGCGAGAAGGTTGCCCTGGCGCTCGTCCAGCGAATCGAAGGTCTCGGCCAAGGGGTTCTCGGCGTGCATCCGTACCAGCACATCCTCCTTCCCTTCGACATCGCCGTTGACCAGCGCGATGTGGACGCGATCGTCGATGTCGGTCCGGTAGCCGATGAAGAGGAAATCGCCCCAGGCCGTGCGCAGCGTCGTCTCCACGACCCGCCTGACCAGCCGTTCGCGCGCCAGCCGGTACGCCACCAACTGCTCGACCGTGATGAACCTGAGGTCGTGTTGCCCGGCCATGACCTCGAGTTCGTCCCGGCGGGCCATCGTCCCGTCCTCGTTGAGGATTTCGCAGATGACGCCGGTGGGCGCCAGTCCCGCGAGGCGGGCCAGATCGACGGCGGCTTCGGTCTGGCCGACGCGGCGCAGCACCCCTCCCCGGCGTGCCCGAAGCGGGAAGATGTGCCCGGGCCGCCGGAGGTCGTCGGGCGTGGACCCGGAGTCCGCCAGCACCTGCACCGTCTTCGCGCGGTCGTGGGCGGAGATCCCCGTCGTGACTCCGAAACGGCGGTGGGCGTCCACTGAAACGGTGAACGCGGTGCCCTGCGGATCTGTGCTCCGCTCGGTCATGAGGGGAAGTTCCAGGGCATCCGCGCGCTCCGCGGTCATCGAGACACAGATGAGTCCCCGGCCGAACTTGGTCATGAAGTTCACCAGTTCGGGGGTGATTTTCTCTGCCGCGCAGACCAGATCGCCCTCGTTCTCGCGGTCCTCGTCGTCGGCGACGATCACGAGCCTGCCCGCGGCGATGTCGCGGATCGCGGCGGGGACGGAATCAAGGGGCATGGGTGCGGCTGTCCCTCCCCGGAAGCGATCCTCCGGTTTCCATGATGCGCCTGACGTATCTGCCGATGAGGTCCGCCTCCACGTTGACCGGATCGCCGGGCTCCAGGGCGAAGAAGCCGGTGTGCTCCCAGGTATGGGGGATGATGGCCACCTCGCAGCGCCCGTCCCCGCGAAGGGCGTTCACGGTGAGGCTGACGCCGTTGAGGGCGATGGAACCGTGCGGAATGGTGGCTGCAAAGACATCGGCGGGCAATGCGAACTCGAGGAATCTCGTTTCGCCCCGGTTTCGCTTTCCGAGAAATTCCGCCAGGCCGTCCACGTGGCCCTGCACCAGGTGTCCGTCGAGCCGGCCGCCCACCTTCACCGCGCGTTCCAGGTTGACCGCCGCGCCGGCGCCGTACCGGGCCGCCACGGTGCGCTCCATTGTGGACGCGCCCACCTGTACGGCAAAGGTGCCGCCGTCGAGGCCACGAACGGTCAGGCAAGCCCCATCCACGGCGACGGACTGCCCCGCGACCAGCTCTCCGGCAAAGGGGGCGGCGATCGCAAGGGTGCGGCCGCTCTCCTCCTCGGCAACCGTCACGACCTCGCCGACGCACTCGATGATCCCGGTGAACATGGCTGCTAACCTCGGCGATCCAGAACGATCAGCGTGTCGTTCCCGAATCTCACCGGGTCGAGCCGCGACTGCCACCCCTTCAGGAGGGCCGCGACATCTTCGGGCCGGTCTCCCGCGCCGACCGGAAAGGCCCTCACCCCACCCCCCCCCACCACCACCGGCGCCACGAACAGGTAGAGCCGGTCGACCAGACCCTCCGCCAGCAGCGATGCCGCCAGCACGCCTCCGCCCTCGCAGAAAACGCTGCCGACACCCCGCCCGGCCAGCGCATCCATGAGGGCCGCCAGATCAAGCCCGCGCACCCCTGCCGGCACCGCCACCACATCCCCCCGCCCCCCCAACCACTCCTCCACCCGCCCCACCTCTCCCGCCGCCGTCGCCACAATCGCCCGCACCCCTCCATCTCCGCAGAGCGCGCGCAAGCTCCGGCCCACCTCTCCACGCCGGTCCAGCAACACCGGCCTCGGGGGAACGCGCGGCGTCACCGCCCCCCGCGCGGTCAGCACCGGGTCGTCGGCCTTCCATGTGCCCGTACCCACCATGATCGCGTCGAACCCCGCGCGAAGACGGTGCACTTCGGAGCGCGCTTCCGGACCCGTCAACCACACCCGCCTGCCCCCGCCCGGCGCGATGCACCCGTCCAGACTCACGGCCAGCTTCACCGCAACGTAGGGCCTGGTGCTCGCCGCGGCATGGAAAAACACGGGGTTTTCCGCGGCCCAGTCTGCCGCCTCCCCGCAGGGACCCGCGACCCGCACCCCACGCCTTCGCAGCCACTCCCCCCCGCCCCCCTCCGCCGCACCGGGCTCGGCTGCCCCGTAGACCACGCGCTCGATCCCGGCCGCGTGGATGGCCTCCGTGCACGGCGGCGTCTTCCCCGTATGCGCGCACGGCTCCAGGCTGCTATAGAGGGTGGCGCCGCGTGCGCGCTCCCCCAGCTCCGCCAACGCGGCCGCCTCGGCGTGCGGCCCCCCGAACTCCGCGTGGTGTGCCTCGGCCAGCGTCACCCCGCCACGGGCCACCACCGCGCCCACCATCGGGTTGGGGTGCACCCGTCCCCAACCCTTCCGTCCGAGTTCGACGGCACGGGCAAGGAAGGCGCGGTCGCCGGCGGCAAGGCCATCGCAGCCGGGTGTGCCGCGGAGAGGCGCGCTCAAGGGGTGATCCGCACGGCCAGGGAGGCGAACCAGCTCCGCGCGGCGGGGTCGTACTCGCCGCTGCGCCCGTCGAAGGGATCCCTCACGCCGTCCGCCACCCCGGCCTCGAGCGAAAGCTGCGAGATCAGGAAGTTGTACCAAGCGGACACGAAGTAGACCGTCCGCTCGCTGGCGATCCGGCCCGTGACCGCGCCCGCGTCCTCCACGCTCCCGGTCGCCGACACGGTGGCCTCTCCCTCGTAGCGGTCCCATCCCGCGCCCGCCATCAGTCCCACCACGAACCAGTTCTTCCCCAGCATGGCCCGAAGCGACGTGACCTCGAAGTCGGTCTCCATCTCGCCCGGGTTCCCTTCGCCGAAGTCACCCGTCTTCACCGTCTCGTGCCAGCGCCGCGCGACCGAGACGGAGAGCCCCGGCATGGTGAACGACTCGCGCAGGATGCCCACCCGTGCCCCCAGCCCCACCCCCGACGACGGACCGCCGAAGCCCTCTCCCTCGGGCAGCCAGAGCCGGGTATACGACGCAACCAGGTCGGCCGAGAAGATCCCGCCGATGCCCGGCGCCATCTGGAAACCGTCCAGGAGGCCCGCCGACACCACCCCCCGCAGTCCGGCCACGGTCGGTTCCACCTCTTCCGCGAGGCCCTCGACCGAGCTGGCCGAAACCCGCGGCATCCCCATCCCGATTCCCGTGGCCGCAAGGGCAAATCCCAGTCGCGGGACACTGCCCATGCGACGGCCTGCCGTGCTGGGTGTCCCGGGAACGTCGCTGCCCAGCGCCGAAGCCAGCCCCACCCCCCACTGCACCGCCATCGCCGCCAGCACCAGCTCCCGGCACGCCGAGGTCCGTTTCGAGTCTCCACCCGCGCAGAGCATGGCCAGCTCGGTCACCCCTTCGACCTCGGTCCGCCCGCGCGGCAGCTCCTGCGCCGAGACTGAAACGGACCACCCGCCCGCCAGCGCCGCCAGCATGGCCACGACTCCCCGGCACCTCATCGTACCCTCCAAGTCCTACTCCCCTCCAACCAGTTCGACACCCTCGCCGTCCACCACTTCGCCCACACTCCACGCCTCGTCGCCGAGCGCCCGCAGCACCTCCGCCTCACGGGACGGCGACACCGCCAGGATCATCCCCACTCCCATGTTGAAGACCCGGTACATCTCCGGCAGCGCCACGCCGCCCCCCTCCGCAAGTTGGCGGAAGACGTTCGGCACCCTCCACGATCCGCAGTCGATGCGCGCTCCCAGACCGTCGGGCAGAACCCGCGGCAGATTCCCCGCGATCCCCCCGCCGGTGACGTGCGCCATCGCCCGGACGTGCCCCCGCTCCAGCAGGGGCCACACCGGCGCCAGGTAGGACCGGTGCACCCGCAGCAGCACATCGCCGGCCGACGCGCCTTCTCCCGGAAACCCGTCGTCCACGCCCAGGCCCATGCGGTCGAAGACGATGGTGCGGGCCAGGGTGAAGCCGTTGGTGTGCAGACCCGAGGAACGGAGCGCGACCAGCCGGTCGCCGGGACGCACCGCGGATCCGTCCACGAGCCGCGCGCGCTCCACCACACCCACCACGAAACCGGCCAGGTCGTACTCACCGGGCGCGTAGAAGTCGGGCATCTGCGCGGTCTCGCCGCCGAGCAGCGCGCACGCGTTCTCGCGGCACGCCGCGGCCACCCCGCCTACCACCTGCGACACCACGCCCTCGTCCATCTCGCCCGTCGCCAGGTAGTCCAGGAAGAAAAGGGGACGGGCGCCCTGCACCAGGATGTCGTTCACGCAGTGGTTCACCAGGTCGCGCCCCACGGTGTCGTGCCGACCGGTCAGGAACGCCACCTTGAGCTTCGTTCCGACGCCGTCGGCGCTCGACACGAGCACGGGTTCGGCCAGGTCGCGCGGCACGGCGTACAGTCCACCGAAGGCGCCGAGCCCCGACAGTGTGTTCTCGTCGCTGGCGGCGTCCAGCAACGGGCCGAGTGAGCGCTTGGCCCGGTCGGCGGCGTCCAGGTCGACGCCCGCGTCTCGGTAGGTCAGCGGGTCGTTCAAGGCCGTCCCCCGATCATTGGCTTGCCGCCACAAGTCGGGGCTCGGTGGCGACGGCCGTTTCCAGGTCCCGAACGCGGGCTTCCAGCTCCGGCAGCGACAGCGTCCGGAACCGGTCCACCGAGAACGCCTCGACTGCATAGGAGCCGGTTGCGGTCCCGTACATCGTCGCCTTGCGCAGCGCGGCCGCGTCGTGCGACCCCGTGCGGGCCAGGTGGCCGAGGAACCCGCCGGCGAAGGCGTCGCCCGCGCCGGTGGGGTCGGTGATCCGTTCCACCGTGCAGGCGGGGCAGGAGAACGTCCAGCCGTCGGCGAAGAGCACCGCGCCGTCTTCGCCCCGCTTTACCACCACAAGTGTGGGGCCGTGCCGGCGGATCCAGAGGGCGGCCGCGGCAAGGTCGTCCTCGCCCGCAAGCTGGCGGGCTTCTTCGTCGTTCACGAGCAGGACGTCCAGCCGGGAAAGAACCCGCATGAGCGCGTCCGGCGTGCGTTCGATCCAGTAGTTCATGGTATCGGCGGCAACCAGACCGGGGGCGCGCACCTGGTCCAGCACCCCGAGTTGGAGCTCCGGGTCGATGTTGCCCAGGAAGACAATCTCCGAGTCGCGGTGCGCGGCCGGCACCACCGGGTCGAAGGCGGCGAAGACGCCCAGGCGGGTCACGGTGGTTTCGCGGCTGCGGAAGTCGTCGCTGTAGCGGCCGCCCCAGAAGAAGCTCTCGCCGGGCCGCCGCGCCAGCCCCGTGAAGTCCACGCCCCGGTCGCGCAGGAAGCCCAGTTGCGCAAGCGGGTAGTCGTCGCCGACCACCCCGACGACGCGCACGGGCGCCAGCAGCGAAGCGGCGGCGCTGAAGAACACCGCCGAGCCCCCGATCACCCCGTCCACAGTGCCCGCGGGCGTCTCCACCGCGTCGAGGGCCACGCTGCCCACGGACAGAATCTGCATACTATCTGTCCGCATCGGGGGGTGGGAAGGGGGTGACGGGGTGCCCAAAAGGCCCTCTGGAGGCCTCGTGACAGATTCCGTGACAGATTCGGGGGGGAATCTGTCCATATGCGGTCATTTCACTCATCCCCTATCACATTGCCTCCGGCGCCTTGACTCCGAGCACCTTGAGCCCGTTACGCAGCACGATTCGCGCCGCCACGGCCAGCGTCAGGCGGGCGCTGCGCAACGGCTCGTCGTCCACCAGCGTCGCGAGTTCGGGTTTCCGGGTCGGATGTCCGGTCTGGTACCAGGTGTTCACCAGCCCCGCCGTCCTCTCGAGGTAGTCGCAGAGGATGTGCGGCGCCCGGTCGCGCGCAGCGCGCCGCAGAAAGCCCGGGAACTCGCCCAGCTGGTTGATCAGCTCCCGCTCCGCCGGGGCCACGAGCAGCGCGGTGTCCGCGTCGGGCGCCCGCGGCCCGTCCATTCCGTCCCAGCCCTTTTCGTGCGCCAGCCGCGACAGCCGGCAGAGCCGGGCGTGCGCGTACTTGACCTTGTACACCGGGTTCTTGTCGGACTGGTCCAGCGCCAGGTCGAGGTCGAAGGTGAGGTGGGCTTCGGGACGGCGCATGAGGAAGAAGTAGCGGGCCACGTCGGCCCCGACCTCGGCGACCAGGTCCGCGAGCGTCGTGTACGAGCCGGCCCGCTTGGAGAAGCGCACCTCTTCCCCACCCCGTTCCACGGTGACCATCTGGTGCAGCAGGTACTCGGGATACCCGGCGGGGCGTCCCAGCGCCTGCAGCCCCGCGCGCACACGGTCGACGGTTCCATGATGGTCCGACCCCTGAACGTTGATCACCTCCTGGAAGCCCCGCTCCCACTTGCCCATGTGGTAGGCCACGTCGGGCAGAAAATAGGTCGCGGAACCGTCGCTCTTGAGCATGACCCGGTCCTTCTGGTCCCCGAACTCGGTGGTGCGGAGCCAGAGCGCGCCCTCGTGGCGGTAGGTGAGGCCGGTCTCGTCGAGCGCCCGGATCGTGTCCTTGACGAGGCCGTCGGAATAGAGACTCCTCTCGGAGTAGTATTCGTCGAAGTGGACGTTGAAGCCGGCCAGGTCACGCTTCTGCTCGTCGCGCAGCATGTTCACCGCGAAGTGGCGCATGGCCTCCAGCGCAGCCTCGCTCCGGTCGTGCTCGTAGCGGTCGCCTTCCCGCTCCAGGAAATCGCGCGCGATCTCGACCACGTACTCGCCGTGGTAGCCGCCTTCGGGGACCGGCTCGTCGTGGCCGAGCAGCTGCCGGTACCGCGCCCACACGGTTTCGGCCAGGCGGGTGATCTGGAGGCCGGCGTCGTTGAAGTAGAATTCGCGGTGGACCTCCCAGCCGGACCATTCGAGCAACCGGGCGATCACGTCGCCGAGTGCGGCCTGGCGGCCGTGCCCGATGTGGAGGGGACCGGTCGGGTTGGCCGAGACGAATTCGACCATGATGCGGTGGCCCGCGCCGTCTTCGTTGCTGCCGTACCCGGATCCCGCCGCGACGATCCGGTGCAGCACCCCGCCTACCGCGTCGGCCTCGATGAAGAAGTTCAGGAATCCCGGCCCGGCAACCTCGATCCGTTCCACCCCCGCGATGCCGGACAACTGCTCGGCCAGATCACCGGCGATGTCCCGGGGCGGACGCTTCAGCCGCGAGGCGAGCGCCAGCGCGATGTTCGATGCCAGGTCCCCGTGCGAGGACTCCTTCGGTCGGTCCAGGCGGAAGCGGACGTCATCGACTCCCCATCCGGTCGCGGCCTCGCGCAACGCGTCCGATATGCGTTCGGCGTGCATGCCGGTCAAGTGTCCTTTCCGCCGGCGGGGCTGTTGCCGGAGCCCTTCCGGGACGCGGGGGACGCCTTGTCCCCGCCCCCCTTCCCGGCCCCCGCGGACCCGGCAGCTTCACCCGAAGATCCGGACCCGTCCTTCGCATCCGACTTGCTCCCGGTCTCCTTCTTCGCGCCCACGCCGGCCTCCTCGCGCGCCTGCTTGCGGTAGTCGTCCGACCGGTAGTCGGTGATGTAGAAGCCGTCGCCCTTGAACAGGAACCCGGCTCCCCCCGAGATCAGCCGCTCGGCCGCGTGGCCACAGTCGGGGCATGAGGCCCCCGGCTTGTCGCTCATGCGCTGGAAGACTTCGAAGTCGCGGCCGCACTCGCGGCATCTGTAGTCGTAGGTGGGCATTGGTGCCGGTCCGGCATCCGTTCAGGGTCGATCGATCACTGTCCGATCAGGAAAAATAACACGGGCGGGGAGTCCTCCCACTCGGCCGGCCCCCACGCCGCCCCTCCCCCCTCAACCCGGATCGCCGTACGTCCCCCACTCGGCGCGCAACGCGTCGCTGATCTCGCCCAGGGTCACCCCGTCCTTCACGGCCGCGATCATGGCCGGAAGCAGGTTGTCGTCCCCACGGGCGGTCTCCCGGATCGCGCTCAACCCCCGCTCGACCGACGCCGTATCGCGCTCGGCCCTGAACGCCGCCAGCGCCGCGGCCTGGCGCGCCTCGAAATCCCGGAAGTCGGGCCCCGGAGGCGGTTCGTGCGATTCGTCCGATTCATACCGGTTCACACCCACCACCACCCTCGTCCCGGCCTCGACCTCCAGCTGGTGCCGGTAGGCGACCCGGTGGATCTCCTCCCGCATGAAGTCGATCGCCCCGGAAGACCCCCCCATCTCCTCGATCCGCGCCATCATGGCGAGCGCCTCCTCCTCGATGCGGTCGGTCAGGTGCTCCACCAGAAAGCTGCCGCCAAGCGGGTCCGCCCAGTCGGCCACGCCCGATTCCTCGGCGAGGATCTGCTGGGTGCGCAACGCGAGGGCCGCGGCCTGGGCGGTGGGCAGAGCAATCGCCTCGTCGTAGCCGTTCGTGTGCAGGGACTGGGTGCCGCCGAGGACGCCCGCGAGCGCCTGCACGGTCACGCGTACCACATTGTTCAGGGGCTGTTGGGCCGTGAGCGTCGAGCCGCCGGTCTGGGTGTGGAAGCGGAGGCGGCACGAGCGGTCCGAGGCGCCGAAACGCTCCCGCATGAGGCGCGCCCACACCCGCCGGGCCGCGCGGAACTTGGCGACCTCCTCGAGCAGGTCGTTGTGGGCCGCGAAGAAGAAGGAGATGCGCGGCGCGAAGTCCTCCAGTTCGATGCCGCGAGCCAGCGCGTGGCGCACGTACTCGACGCCGTTGGCAAGGGTGAAGGCGACCTCCTGGGCGGCGGTCGAGCCGGCTTCGCGGATGTGGTAGCCGGAGACGGAGATGGTATTCCAGCGCGGCAGCTCGGCGGCGCAGAAGGCCATGAGGTCGCTGACCAGGCGGAGCGAGGGCCGCACCGGGTAGATGTAGGTCCCCCGCGCGATATACTCCTTGAGGACGTCGTTCTGGACGGTGCCGCGAAGCCGGTCGCGCGGCACGCCCGTCTCGTCGGCGACGGCGGTGTAGAGGGCGAGCAGGATCGGCGCGGTCGCGTTGATGGTCATGGAGCACGACACCGCCCCCAGGTCGATCCCGTCGAGAAGGGTGCGCATGTCCGCGACGGAGTCGATCGCGACGCCCACGCGGCCCACCTCGCCGGCCGCCATGGCCGCGTCGGAGTCGAAGCCCATCTGGGTGGGGAGGTCGAAGGCGACCGAGAGGCCGGTCGTGCCCCGGTTCAGGAGGAAATGGTAGCGGGCGTTGGTGGCCTCGGCGGTGCCGAAGCCGGCGTACTGGCGCATGGTCCAGCGGCGTCCCCGGTACATGGAGCGATAGACGCCGCGGGTGAAGGGGTAGTCGCCCGGAGCGCCCAGATCCTCTTCGGCGTGGAAACCTTCCGGCAGCCCGTCGAAAAAGGGATCCCCGTCGCGGCGGCTCACGCTTCGTCCACCTCGGAGAACTCCACCAGCACCTGCCCCTTCTCGACCGCGTCGCCCGGTGACGCGAGCAGGCGCTTGACCGTCGCGGCGGCGGGTGCGCGCAGTTCGTTCTCCATCTTCATGGCCTCCACGATCAGCAACGTGTCACCCGCGGCGACCACCTGGCCCTCGTCCACCGGCACCTGGACCACCAGACCGGGCATGGGAGCCTTGAGGGGCGCCACCTTCGCGCCGGCCCCGGCCTTCGCCGACAGCCGCCGGACGCGGTGCGCACGCGGATCCAGAACCTCGGCCGAAACGGCGCGGCCATCAAGTTCCAGCTCCCACTCGCCGCCTCGGCCGCCGCGGGCCCACAGCGCGAACGAGGTCCAGTCCAGCAGGAGCGAGCAGCCGGTTCCGCTCCCGGACCGTCGTCCCCGTCCAGCGGAGTGCGCGGGGTTGGTGGGGACGAGCGAGGCGTGGACCGCGCGACCGTCGATGACGACCGTCCCGTCGGGGCGGACTTCGACGTCGTGCCGCCCGCCCAGCAGCGTGACGACGTAGCGGGCGCCGGAGTCGGGGGTCGCGTTCGAATGGGTCATGGGCCGTTGGGGCGGGGGGGATCGGTGACGGCGACACCGCGTGCCCACTGCGAGAGGGGGGTGGGGGTGCGGCGGATGCGGGGCGGGGCGCGCCTCGGTCTGGACGTATGCTCCAGGAGGGCGGCCGTTGCAACGAGCGCCGTGCGAGTCGCGGCGGGGACTTCGTCGCGGAAGAGTTCGGGGTGTTCCTCCAGGTAGCGCGTGGAGATGCGCCCCGCCCGAAAGTCGGGCTCGTCCATGATGAGGCTCAGCAGCGGGGCGCTGGTGGCGACCCCGGCGATCCTCAGCTCCCGGAGCGCCCCCCGCATCCGCCGGATCGCCGCCTCCCGGTCAGCCGCGTGCGCGATCAGCTTGCCCAGCAGCGGATCGTAGTGGAGGCCGACCTCGGTGCCCCGCGCGATCCCGCCGTCCCAACGGACCCCGGGCCCTCCGGGGAGCTCCAGTGCGCCGACCACGCCGGTCGCCGGCAGAAAGCCGTCGAAGGGCGACTCGCTGGTGATCCGGCACTCGATGGAGTGCCCCTCGAGCGGAATGTCCCGCTGCCGCATGGGGAGCGCCTCGCCCGCGGCGACCCGGAACTGCCACTCGACCAGGTCGATCCCGGTTACCATCTCGGTGACCGGGTGTTCGACCTGCAGGCGCGTATTCATCTCCAGGAAGAAGAACTCTCCGTCCTGGTAGAGGAACTCGACGGTCCCCGCGCCCTCGTAGTCCACCGCGCGGGCGGCCTGCACCGCCGCCTCGCCCATGCGCCGACGCTCCTCCTCGCCCAGAAGCGCGGAAGGCGCCTCCTCGATCAGCTTCTGGTGGCGGCGCTGGATGGAACACTCGCGCTCGAAGAGGTGCACGATATTGCCGCGGGCGTCCCCGCAGAGCTGCACTTCGATGTGACGGGGCCGCTCCAGGAAGCGCTCCACGTAGACCCTGCCGTCCCCGAACGCGGCCTCGGCCTCACGCATCGCTGCCCTGAACGCACCGGCCGCGTCCTCCGGCTCCCTCACCACGCGCATCCCCTTCCCCCCTCCCCCCGCCGCCGCCTTCAGCACGACGGGAAACCCCACCTCCTCCGCCACCCGGCGCGCCTCCCGCGCCGACGCCAGGGGTGTGCTCGTCCCCGGAACGACCGGCACGCCCGCGGCCTCCATGCGCCGACGGGCCTCCGTCTTGTCGCCCATGGCGCGGATCGTCTCCGCCGTGGGGCCCACGAAGACGAGCCCGGCGTCGGTGACGGCAGCGGCGAAATCCGCGCGCTCGGCAAGGAAGCCGTACCCCGGATGGATCGCCTGCACGCCCGCGCGGCGGGCCACCTCCAAGAGCCTGCCGATGTTCAGGTAGCTGTCCGCCGATCGGGCCGGCCCGATCGGATACGCCTCGTCGGCGTGGACCACATGCGGCGCTCCCCGGTCCGGTTCCGAGAAGACCGCGACGGTGCGGATGCCGAGTTCACGGGCGCCGCGAATGACGCGCAACGCGATTTCGCCCCGGTTGGCGACAAGTACGGATTCGATCACGCCTGGAACACTCCCGGGGCACGGTGAACGATGAGCCGGGTGGGTCTCCGCTCCCCGTACGGAGCGGACGATTCGCCAACCGGCTGTTGGGTATCAGTTAATGGTACCCGTCACCGTGGTCTGAGCGCCATCTCGGAAGATCCTGAGCGCGATTTCCTCGTCGGACTTGTAGGAATCCAGAATGCGGTGCATTTCGTCGATGTCGTCGACCATCCGCCCATCGACCGCCACCACCACGTCGCCCGGAAGCAGTCCCAGCGGCGAGTCGTCCTCGACATCCGCGACCAGGACGCCCTCCGTCGTGCCGAAGTAGGCCCCCAGCCCCGGGTTGAGTTCCACGAGATCGAGTCCGTGGGCACCGCGCGAACCGCCCCATCGCACCTGCCACGGTCCGGAAGCGAGCGTGTCCGTGAAGATGCGAAGGCTGCCCGGCGGCACCCACCCGGGCGCATCCCACTCGTAGGGCCGCTCCTGGCTCCGGAACCGCTCGGTCAGTTCACGGATGCGTTCCAGGGTTGCCTGCCGCTGCTCTTCATCGGACCACCACTCGCCCAGCCCGCGAAACTGCTCCTCAAGCTGTTCCGAGAGCGGCCCCAACGCCCCATAGCCGGGCAGGACTTCCGGGACCACGGCAAAGTCGATTTCCTCGCCATCCCGCTCGACCACGAGGGTCACGGTCTCTCCCTCCGGCACCTCGCTCACCAGCGCGCGCAACCGCTCTTCGGGCCGGGAGCGAGCCGGGTTGAAGTCCCGCTCGTCCTCGCCTTCCAGGGGCTCGGAAAGGTCGTGGCCATTGACCGAAAGGATGAGATCCCCCTGCATGATCCCCACCTCCTGGGCCGGACTGTCCTCCAACACGTTCGCGACCAGAACCCCGTCATCTTCACCCCGCTCGAGCATGACGCCAAGCATCGGCCGCCCGGATCGGTCATCCACGTCCGTTCGGAAAAACGCACGCAAGCCCCGTCGCTCCTCCTCCTTCTCCTGGGCCGCGCCGGCCGGAGCCAGCGCGGGCAAGGCGGTGAATGCCAGCGCCGCAAGTCCCGCCAGTCCCGCTGTCCGTCCTGCCTGTATCGTCCTGAGCATCATCGTGCCTCCTTGATGGATTCCGCGGCCCCGCGCGTGACGCGAAAGACCGCACGTTACTCTCGATGAGATGCCGGATCCGGGTCGGGAGGTTGCCCGGGGAGACCGTGGTCGACCTCTGCCGTGAGCATGCGCGAATCCGTGACTCCTCTGGAACCGGCCCGGACGCAACCGGCCACCTTCCTCAGAGCGGGATGTTGCCGTGCTTCTTCGGCGGATTGGCATCCCGCTTGTCCACCAGCATGTCGAGCGCGCCGACCAGGCGGGGCCGGGTGTCGCGCGGATCGATCACGTCGTCCACGTAGCCGCGCGAGGCGGCGATGTAGGGGTGCGCAAACTTCTCGCGGTACTCCACCCGCCTCGCCTCCGCCTCCGCCTCGGGATCGTCCGACGCGGCGATCTCCCGGTGGAAGAGGACCTCGACGGCCCCTTTCGGCCCCATGACCGCGATTTCGGCGGACGGCCAGGCCAGGTTGATGTCGCCCCGGATGTGCTTCGAATTCATGACGTCGTAGGCGCCGCCGTAGGCCTTGCGGGTGATGACGGTGACCTTGGGGACGGTCGCCTCGCAAAATGCGTAGAGGAGCTTGGCCCCGTGACGGATGATGCCTCCGTGCTCCTGGCCCACGCCGGGCAGGAAGCCGGGAACGTCCTCGAAGACGACCAGGGGGATGTTGAAGGCATCGCAGAAGCGCACGAAGCGGGCCCCCTTGTCCGAGGCGTCGATGTCCAGAACTCCCGCCAGCACCGCGGGCTGGTTGGCCACGATCCCCACCGAGTGCCCCCCCAGATGCGCGAATCCGGTCACCAGGTTGCGCGCGAATCCGGCGTGCACTTCGTAGAACTCGCCGTCATCGACAACTTCGTGGATGACATCAAGCATATCATAGGGACGATTGGGTTTGTCTGGAAACAGTTCAAGTATTTTCTCGCTACGGCGATCGTGTGGATCGTCGTCCGCACCCACCGGCGGGCGCTCGGTGTTGTTCTGCGGAACGAATCGGAAGAGGGCGCGGACACCGGCCAGGCTCTCCGCCTCGCTGTCGTGCGCGAAGTGGGCCACGCCCGAGGTCTCGGCGTGCACGTCGGCGCCGCCCAGCCCCTCCATGTCGATGTCCTCCTGGGTCACCGTCTTCACCACCCCGGGCCCGGTCACGAACATGAAGCTCGTGCCCCGCACCATGTAGACGAAATCGGTGATGGCGGGTGAATACACCGCCCCGCCCGCGCACGGCCCCATGATGACGCTGATCTGCGGGATCACCCCCGATGCCAGCGTGTTGCGCAGGAAGATGTCGGCGTACCCGCCCAGCGACACGACGCCCTCCTGAATCCGCGCCCCGCCCGAATCGTTGAGGCCGATCAGCGGCGCCCCGTTCTTGAGCGCCATCTCCTGGACCTTGACGATCTTCTCCGCGTGGGCCTCGCTGAGCGATCCCCCGAAGACGGTGAAGTCCTGGGAGAACACGTAGACCAGGCGCCCGTGGATCGTCCCGTAGCCGGTGACGACCCCGTCGCCCAGGAACTTCTTCGAATCGAGCCCGAAATCGGTCGAGCGGTGGGTGACGAAGCGGTCCAGTTCTACGAACGACCCTTCGTCGAGGAGGAGGTCCAGCCGTTCCCGTGCCCCGAGTTTGCCCCTCTCGTGCTGCGCCTGGAGACGCGCCTCTCCTCCTCCCAGCAACGTTTCATGCTGGAGCGCCGCCAGCCGTTCCAGCGCCGCCTTCATGCTCATCGGGTGTCCGTCATGCCGGAGATCTCACCGGGACGCCGGAATCACGGTGGAATCCGCGGTGAGCGGGTGAAGGGCGCCCCCGAGGATCCGGACCGGGTAGTACCGTCGCGTGAGGCGGCCATCGGTGGTGAACGAAAAGGTGCCCGTAACGCCTTCGAAGAGAGCCAGCCGCTCCAGGGCGTCCATCACCTCCCGCGCGTTGCGCGCCCCTTCGCGGTGCGCATCCAGCGCCATGCGCAGCAGGTCGAAGCCGGCCGCTGGGACCATGCTGTTGAACGATCGCCGGAAGAGTTCTTCGTACGCGCCGACGAACTCCGCCGGCGGTTGCCGCACCTCACCCGGCGGCGTCGTGCTCAGGGCGATTACACTGTCGGTGTGTCTCCGTGCCACGCCATCGACTACGAGCGGATCCGTCCACGCGGCCGTGCCCGCGATCTGCACCGCCATCTCGTCGAGACCGAAAAAGGCGATCTGGGGTGCGAGCAGTTCCAAATCGGCGGGGGGAGCCGCGACAACCAGCACGGAGGGCTCCAGGGACTTGGCCCGGGTAAGATCCTCCTCGAAGGTCGTGGTTCCGGACAGATACCGTATTCGACGCCTCACAAAGCCGCCCAGGGACGTGAAGGTTCGCTGGAAGGCGTCCATTTCGACACTCTCCCGTGAGCTTCGCAGGTGCAGGATGACGACGTCCGCGTAGCCCAGATCCCACAGGGCCTGCGCCAGCGACCGCCCCGCCTCCGGGTCGCCGGCGGCCAGGCTGTAGACTCCCGGGCGCCCGTACGGGAGCTGCCTGGCGGTAGGGGAAAAGAAGGCAAGATCGCGGGGCGCGGCTCTGACCGCCGCGCGCACGTTGTCCGCATCAAGGGGACCGATGATGGCCAGCGCGCCGCGGTCCAGGAGGGCCTCCACTCCCCGGGCGCTGCCGGACGCGGTACCCAGGTTGTCCTCGACGACGACCTCCACATTGACCCCGCCCCGGCGGGCCAGCAGGGCGCCCACTTCGAGCCCTTCGATGAAGAGCCGCGCGTATTCGCGGCTGGACGGCGACCCCGAGAGGGGAAGCACGGCTCCGATGACCACGACCGCGTCGGCGGACCCCTCCGACACCGAGTCGTCTTCCTCCACAACCACCGCTGCCGGGGTCGTCTCCACCTGTCCGGAATCGGGAGCTGCCACGTCGATTGCGCCGATCGCCGCACTGTCGGCCACCGCTTTGGGTGCGCACGATGCACAGGCGAAAACCAAACCGATCAACGGGGCGCCGAGCAGTCCGGCCGCAGGGGCAACACGGCCTGGTGCCGCCGGCACGAACCCGGCAACGATCACGCGGCGTGTGGCCGCAACCGCCGCCACGCCGGACCTCTTCACCGCTGCGCAGGGTTTCACCACAGGCTGCTACTCGTCAGTGGGATCCTCGTCTGCCACCGCTTCAGGCTCGTCTGCCGCCGCTTCAGGCTCGTCCGCCGCAGCCTCAGGCTCTTCCGCAGCCGCTTCAGGCTCTTCCGCAGCCGCTTCAGGCTCTTCTGCCGCCGCTCTGGACTCGTCTGCCGCCGCTTCGGACCCGTCCGCGGCCGCTTCAGGCTCGTCCGCCGCAGCTTCAGGCTCGTCCGCCGTGGCCTCGGGCTCGTCGTCCGCCGCCGCTTCACCAGCCTCGGCGGTCACATCGTCCTGGACCGGCGCCTCGCCCGCGGACCCTCCATCCCCTTCCGCCTCGTCCGAGGGATCGCTCGCCTTCCGGCGCTCCGGCGCGCTCGTCACTTCCAGCACGATGCGCCGGTCCGATGCGTCGGATGCAATCACCCTCAGCGACACGGTGTCGCCCAGCTGGAAGTAGTCCTCCAGGGAATCGGCGGGGACGGCCGAGTGGGAACCGGGGACGAAACCTTCCACCCCCTCTTCCAGCTCCATCACCACACCCTTGTCCTGGAGCCGCGCGACACGTCCGTCGACTTCATGGCCCTTCGTGAACCGGGTCACCAGCTCCGGCCAGGGATCGTCTTGCAACTGCTTGATCCCGAGCGAGATCCGCTTGTTGTCCGAATCCACGTCCAGGACCATGACTTCAACCTCCAGTCCCTTCTGAACCACTTCGGACGGATGTTCCACACGGCGCGTCCAGCTCATGTCCGAAACGTGGACGAGGCCGTCGATCCCCGACTCGATTTCGACAAAGGCGCCGAAGGAGGTCAGGTTGCGCACGGTCCCGGTAAGGCGCGTTCCGGTGGGATACTTCAGCGGCAGCGCGAGCCAGGGATCCTCTTCGATCTGCTTCATGCCGAGGGAGATCTTCTCGTCCTTCGGGTCGACCTTTAGGACCACGGTTTCGATTTCCTCGCTGATCGACACGATCTTGGACGGGTGGCGCACGTTGCGCGTCCACGACATCTCGGAGATGTGGACCAGTCCCTCGACCCCCTTCTGCAACTCCACGAAAGCGCCGTAGTTGGTGATCGACACGACCTTGCCGCGCACCCTCGCACCGACCGGATAGCGGTCCTCGATGTCCGTCCAGGGATACGGCAACAGCTGTTTGAGCCCGAGCGAGATGCGTTCCCGGTCCCAGTCGATGTCAAGCACCTTGACATCCAGATTGCTCCCGATGGTCACCACCTCGGAAGGGTGGCCGACACGGCCCCAGGACATGTCGGTGATGTGCAGCAGTCCGTCGAGGCCGCCCAGATCGATGAAGGCGCCGAAGTCGGTGATGTTCTTCACCACGCCCTCGCGGACCTGTCCGTTGAGCAGCTCTTTCACCAGGGTGCTGCGCTTCTTCTGCCGTTCGCGTTCGAGAATCACCCGGCGCGAAACCACGATGTTGCGGCGGCGCTTGTTGAGCTTGATGATCATGAAGTCGTAGCTCTCGCCGATCAGGTCCTCGATGTTGGGGACCCGCCGGAGCGCGATCTGCGATCCGGGGAGGAAGGCGTCGACGCCCATGATGTCGACGGTCACTCCGCCCTTGATCTTGCGGGTCAGCAACCCCTTCACCGGGCGGTCGTTCTCGTGGGCGTCCTTGATCAGCTCCCAGACGCGCAGGAAGTCCGCCTTCTTCTTGGACAGGACGACCACCCCGTCGTCGTCCTCGAGGCTCTCAAGGAGGACTTCCACCTCCTGGCCAACCTCGATGCTCTCCGGATCCTTGAATTCATCGAGCGGGACGGCGCCTTCGCTCTTGAATCCGAATTCGAGGATGACGGTGGCCTCGGTGATTCGCAGCACTCTGGCCTGGACGATCTGTCCCTCGCGAATGTCGCCACCGGCCGTCCGGTGCTCGTCGAGCATGGCCTCGAAGTCGTCCCGGGAGACATCGAGGACTTCTTCGCCGAAGGGGTCGTGGATCAGTTCCGGCGAGATCTCGCCGGGAAGGGCCTGGTTCGAAGGCGGGGGATCCGTGGCCAGAAGCGGGCCGTCGTCGCCCGGCTGGGGTTCTTGAGTCTCGTTCATTGCAACGTCACCAGCGCATGGCTGGCGCTCCAGGAAACCGTTCCGGCCTGGCGGGTACTGGCGCGGGGAGGCCGGGTTGAATGGGATCGTTGTGGTCGGGTCCGCGCCTACGGGTGACCCGGACCGCTTGAGGTACAGTCATTAATACTAGTCAAATCCGGGGCTGAAGGGGACACCGGCGGGGGAAATGGCTGTCAAACCGGAATAGAAATGTCCGGGGGAACCGAGGCGCGATCCGCCGAAGGTCGGGCGACTAACGGCCTCTGCGGGCGGCTTGGACGAGGTGCACGATCGCGTCTGTCTGGGCCGCCGGATCGAGGTCGGTGGTGTCAAGCAACACCGCGTCACCGGCCTGCAGGAGCGGCGCGATGGACCTGGACGCGTCCCGCCGGTCACGCCGGGTGAGGCGCGCCGCCTCGGCCTTGATCTTCGCGGCGTCCGGATGAATGCCGCGCTGCAGAAGGCGTCTGCGGGCACGCTCCGCGGGATCGGCGTCCAGGAATACCTTCACCTGCGCGCGGGGAAAGACAACCGTGCCCATATCGCGGCCCTCGGCGACGAGTCCGGGGCCCCGGGCGGCTCTGCGCTGGAGGTCGAGGAGATGGGCCCGCACCGCCGGGACGGCGGCAACCTGCGACACCAATGCCGTGACACGATCCGAGCGCATGGCATCCTCTGGAACCTGCCGGCCTCCGGCCCACACTTCCATGCCTTGTTCCTGCCATTTCACGTCGATCGCCAGGCCCGAGAGTTCGCTGCGGGTCACATGATCCAGCGCCGAACCGCTCCGTCCGGACTCGATCAACGCCAGCGTAACGGCCCGGTAGATCGCGCCCGAGTCGAGGTGGCGGAAATGCAGACGGGCTGCCACGGCCGCCGCCGTGGTGGATTTTCCCGAACCGGCGGATCCGTCGATCGCGACGACCAGGCAGCGACTGCCGGCCGCATCGCGGCTATCCTCCCGTCCTCCGGCCGATGACCGGCCGGCGCGACCGCGCCCCACGACCCGGTCGTCCAGCTGTCCCAGCAACCTCCAGAAGCCCGGGAAGCTAACCTCTGTGACCGTCGGGTCGTCCACACGCAGGTCGCACCCGGACGTGGCGCCCAACACACCGAAGGCCATCGCAATGCGGTGGTCGTGGAAGGACTCCGCCAACCCCGATAGCGGTCGCCCCGTCCCTTCGATCTCCAGCCCGTCGGGCAGCTCTTTGGCGACCACGCCGATCCGTCGCAGATTGGTGGCGAGCGCCGCCAGCCGATCCGACTCCTTGACCCTGAGCTCCGCGGCTCCCGTGATGCGGGTGACGCCCTCGGCCCGGGCCGCCAGCACGGCCAGGATCGGCACCTCGTCGATCATTCCGGGGATTTCGTCTCCGCCCACCTGGACCGCCTCCAGCCGACCCGCTTGTGCGTCCACGCGCAGATCGCCCACCGGTTCTCCGCCCGCGGTCCCGCGTGCCACCACCTCGATTCGGCCTCCCATCCGGGCCAGCACGGGCAGCAATCCCGTGCGGGTCGGGTTCAGACCGGTCCCCCGCACCGTGAGCGGCGCGCGGCAACCGGCCAGCATTGCCCATGCCACGAAAAACGCCGCGGAGGAAAAGTCGCCCGGCACCTCCATGTCCAGCGGCGCCAGGCGGGGCGGCGGCGACGGGATCCGAACGCACCAACCCCCGGCGGCCATTTCCTCTTCCACCCCGACGCCCATCCCCTCCAGCATCCTTTCGCTGTGGTCGCGCGACCGCCTCGGCTCGATCACCTCGACCGCCACCCCCGCCCCCACCCCCGCCAGCAGAACCGCGCTCTTCACCTGTGCGCTCGCCACCGCGCTCTCGTGGCCGTGCGGGGCCAGCGCTCCGCCCGTCACGCGCATCGGGAGGTGGCCATCGCGTTCCAGGTAGTCGACCGTCGCGCCCATCCGCATGAGCGGGTCGGCAATCCTTCGCATGGGGCGACCGCGCAGCGACGCATCGCCCGTGAGCACCGCCGAGATCGGCTGCGCGGCCAGCGCGCCGGCGAGGAGACGGGCACCGGTGCCGCTGTTGCACAGATCGAGCGCCTCGTCCGGCTGCGGCCAGCCGCGCAGTCCACGTCCCCGCATCCGCACTTCGCCGTCCCCCGATCCGTCGAGGCCCGCGATTTCGACACCGAGCGCTTCCAGGGCCCGGCCCGTCGCCAGCGGATCGGCGCCCCGCAGCACACCCCGGATCCGGCTTTCACCGTCGGCCATACCACCCAGGATCAGCGCCCGCTGGGTGATCGACTTGTCCCCGGGGACGCGGATCGTCAAGCCTGGGCCGCCGTCCACCGGTTCCCCCGTTTCATGATGCCCTCGATCAATGTCATGTCTCCGCCTTCCAGCGCCCGGCGAATGGTCGCGATATGGGCTTCCGCGGACCGCAGCGCCCTTGCATCCTCGGCGGCGGCCGCGGCCAGCAGCGGCGACCAGACCTCCGCGCTGGAGCCGGCCAGACGCGTCATGTCCGTGCCGCCCGGGCCAAGAATGTCACGGTCGAGGCCCGCCTCGTCCAGCGCCACGGCCAAGGCGTTCGCCAAGAGTTGCGGCAGGTGGCTCGCCCACGCCATCATGCGATCGTGGCGGTCGGCGGCAATCGTCCCGGGTCTCGCGCCGAGCAGCCGCCAGAAGGCCGAGGCCCGGTCCACCGCCGATCCCGCACCAGCCGGTCCCCCCCCATCCCCCGGGCAAAGCCACACGTCCCCACCCTCGAACAGATCCGCCCGGGCCGCCGCATACCCCGACCGCTCCGATCCGCACATGGGATGCGCCCCCACGAAGACATCGTCCCCCCCGCCCCGCCGCACCGCCGCCAGCACGGGCACCTTCAGGCTCGCCACATCGGTCGCAAGCGCGGCCTCGCTCCACACGGCCGCCGTTTCGCGCACCAGCGCCACTGTCTCGTCGAGCGGAGCCGCAAAGACCACCACGCCCCCCTTCACGCTGCACTCTCCCAGGTCCCCCACAACGCGGACACCGTCCCGCTCCGCCGCCCAAGCACACTCCGCATCCGGTTCCACCCCGAAGACCGGCACGCCGGGCGCCCGGCGCGCCATCGCCTTCGCCACCGACCCGCCCATGACGCCAAGGCCCACGACGGCCACCGAGCGGATCCACTCGCCCGGGTTGCCGGCCCCGCCGCTCTCACTCACGGTAGCCGATCTCCACCTCGAGTCCGTCCCGGGCGACCCGCGCCCCCGGAAAAACGGCGCGCGCCTCCTTTTCGAGCCGGGCGGGGGCTTCGGCGTAGCGCGCGGACACATGGGTCAGGACCAGATCCCGCACCTTTGCGCGCGCCGCCACGGAGGCCGCTTCGGCGGCGGTGGAGTGGCGCGTCTCGCGGGCCCGCTTTGCCTCCTCGTTGCCGAAGGTGGCCTCGTGAATGAGGAGATCGGCGCGCATCGACATCTCGGTGGCCTCGGCGGTGGGCCGGGTATCGCCGCTGTATACGACCTTGCGTCCCCGCCGGGGCGGCCCCACAACCTCGTCCGGCGAAATGGTCCTGCCGTCAACTTCGATCGCCTCGCCCCGGTGCAGCCGGCCGAAGAGGGGGCCCTCGGGGATGCCAAGCTCGCGTGCGGTCTCCACGTCGAAGCGGCCCGGCCGGACCTCTTCGATCAGCGCGTACCCGAGCGCCGAGACCCCGTGGTTCGCACGGAAGGCGTGCACCGCCCAGTCTCCGAAGTCCACCCTTTCGCCCGGTGCGAGCCCCTTCACTTCGATGGGAAAGGCGAGCCGTTCCACCCCCAGCCGCACCGCCGCACTCAGGACCCCTTCCGTCCCGGCGGGTCCGTAGATGTGCATCCCCTCCTCCCTGCCCTGCAGACTCATGGTTCTGAGAAGGCCCGGCAGGCCCAGAAAGTGGTCCGCGTGCGTGTGCGTAATGAAGATGTGGGCGAAGGAGAAGCCGGTCCCGAAACGCATGATCTGCCGCTGGGTCCCCTCGCCGCAGTCCCACAGGAACGACCGGCCCTCCCGCTGCACCGCGATCGCGGACACACTCCGGCTGACGGTCGGACGGGCAGCGGCGGTGCCCAGGAATCGGACTCTGATCATTGAGGGGGGACCATGGGGGGACGGAGGAAGCGCGCGAGTGCCCGGATCGGCGGGACGACTCGCCACGGGCCCCTAAACTGTAGCACGGAGAGCCCCATGGGGAGTCCCCACCGCCCCGCTTGCCCATCCCGGCGGGCGCGCGCTACGATGAAACGCGAGATCCAGACACCGGCGGGCACCCTTCGCTGCACGCGGGGGCATCCGCGTCCCACCGCCCGTGCGAACGCCGCACCGCCCCACACCGGAGCACACGATGCGCATCCACAAGTCCAGACCCGGCAGAAGCCCGCGAACCACCAACCGCCGCGACTTCCTCGGCTCGGCCGCGGCCGTCCTGGGCGCCTCGCAACTCCCGGCCTTCAACTCCCGGGCGGTCGACATCTCGCGCGACCTTGCCAGCCACCCGGGTTCTCCCGCCGACACCGCCGACGACGAAAACTTCTGGGCCGAGGTGGCCCGCGCCTTCACCGTCGACCGCACGCTGGTCAACCTCAACAACGGCGGCGTCAGCCCCTCGCCTTCGTTCGTGCAGGACGCCATGAAGCGCCACCTCGACTACTCCAACGAGGCGCCGACCTACACGATGTGGAAGATCCTGGCGCCGCAGCGCGAGGGGGTCCGTGCCCGCATGGCGCGCGAGTGGGGCGTGGAAACCGAGGAGGTGGCCTTCACCCGCAATGCGTCGGAGGGACTGCAGACCTGCCAGTTCGGCTACGACCTGGAGGCGGGCGACGAGGTCCTCACGACCACCCAGGACTACGGGCGCATGCTGACCACCTTCCGGCAGCGGGAGCGCCGCGAGGGGATCAAGATGGTTCAGATCAAGGTCCCCGTCCCCGCCGAGGACCCCGCCGACGTGGTGCGCCGCTTCGAGGAGGCGATCACGCCCCGAACGCGCCTCATCCTCATGTGCCACATGATCAACCTGACGGGCCAGATCCTGCCGGTGCGCGAGGTGGTGCAGATGGCGCGCGGGCACGGCATCCCGGTCATCGTGGACGGCGCCCACGCAATGGCCCACTTCCCCTTCAGGCTGAGCGATCTGGACTGCGACAACTACTCCACCAGCCTGCACAAGTGGCTCTTCGCCCCCCACGGGACGGGGCTCCTCTACGTGCGCCGCGAGAAGATCTCCGAAATCTGGCCGCTCATGGCGGCGCCCGACCGCATGGACGAGGACATCCGCAAGTACGAGGAGATCGGCACGCACCCGGCGGCCAACTACCTGGCCATCGGCGAGGCGCTGACCTTCCACCAGGGGATCGGCGCCGAGCGCAAGGCCGAGCGGCTCATCTATCTGCGGGACTACTGGGCGAACCGTCTCCTGGAGAACGACCGCGTGAGCCTCAACACGAGCCAGCAGCCCGGTTTCGCCTGCGGGATCGCGAACGTGCACGTCGAGGGACTCGACACGGCGGCGCTGAGCAACTGGCTGTGGGACACGCACCGGATCATCAACGTGCCGATCGGGCACGAGGAGTGTAACGGGCTGCGGATCTCTCCGAGCGTGTACACGACGCTGGAGGAGATCGACCGCTTCAGCGAGGCGATGGAGTGGGCGATGGCGCACGGGTTGCCGGAGGCGTAACGGCCGGTGGGCGAAACCGGTTCCGAGGACAACACAAGGCCCACGCTACAGGGGCTCCGGAGGGGTGCCGTGCGGCTTGGGGTCCCGATGTGCGTGTTGGCCGCGCTGGCTGCCACCGCCTCGGGGCCGCTCCATACCGAACTGAAGGAGTCGGACCCGGCAGCGGACACCGTGCTGGAGGTGTCGCCCACTGCGGTCACGCTGACCTACACGACCGCGGTGCAATTGGCGCTCAGCAGCGTGACCGTGCGACGCGCGGGGATGGACGGGGCGGCAGTGGCGGCAGGCAAACTGGCTCACCCTGGCGAGGATCGGCGCGACGTGCTGGTGTTGCCGCTGAGCGAGCGGCTGGGCGGGGGGACGTACACGGTGGCGTGGACCACTGCCGGGCCGGACGGCCACAAGCTCTCCGGGGATTTCGGATTCCGGGTGGACCTGCCCCTCGTGGAGACACCGGGGGCGGCGGCCGTGGCGGACTCGCCGACGCCACCGGACGATGTGGGGGCCACGAGCGACACACAGGCGGTTGTTGCCGACGACGAGTCGCGCTTCCCCCTCGGGCAGGCTTACACACGCTTTGCTCTCTACTTGGGAATCCTGTCACTGCTCGGCACCGTAGCCTTCCGGTTCCTGGTGCTCGAACGGTTTGCACGCGCAGGCGGGTCGCGGGAAGTCGTCGACGCCGCCACGCAACGGGCGTTGCTCGTTGGCGGACTGGGGTTGGGGATTCTGCTGGCGCTCTTACCCGTCCGCCTCCTGTACCGGGCGGGCGCCTTCTTTCCGGACGACCTGCTCGGCAACCTGTTTACAGTCGCCGGGGGGACGCCGTGGGCCGCGGGCTGGTGGCTGCAGCTTGTGAGCGTGCTACTGGCTATCGTGGGACTCCATGTCGCGGGCAAGGGTGGCAAACACTTCGCCGGGTGGAAGATCGCCGCCCTGGGCGCGCTGCTTCTCCCGGTAGTGCCGGTGCTTTCCGGGCATGGGTGGTCGGACGACCCGCGTGCTCTCTCCGCCGCCGCCACGTATCTGCATGTCGTGGCCGCCGGAGGATGGGTGGGGGGACTTCTGTGTCTCCTCTGGGCCGGTCTCCCCGCGCTGCGCGGGCATGGCGGCCAGGCAGAGCCGGAGACTCCCGGAACGGCCGTCATGGTCGGCGCGTTCTCACGGGTGGCGCAGGTGGCCGTCGCGCTGCTGCTGGTCACCGGCGCGATCAAGGTCTGGATCCACATCGGGTCCCTCTCCGACCTGTGGACCACCGCGTGGGGAAGGTCGCTGCTGGTCAAGGACGCGGTCGTGGCCGGGGTCCTGGCGCTCGGCCTCTACAACTGGCGTTTCGTGCGCCCCGCACTGGCGGACGGTGCGGGTCCGGAGCGTTTGCGGGGATCCGCGCTGGTCGAGCTGGGGCTCGGTGTGGCCGCCGTCGCTGTCACGGCATACCTGGTCTCCCAGCCTCTGAGTTGAGGCGTTCCGGAGGCCGGCCGGTCCCCCGCGCAGACCCTGTATGTAATGTTTACTTTACATGATGTAAACTGTAGTATACATCATGTAAGCTTACCTCTGTCCATCCCCTTCCAGCGCCTTCCTGAAATCACTCCCCCCCGGCGCCTGGAACGCCCTCAGCCCGAACTCCGGCAGAACCGCGATCAGGTGGTCGAAGATGTCCGCCTGGAACCCCTCGTAGTTGGCCCACGCCGTGTCGTTCGAGAAGCAGTAGATCTCGATCGGCACCCCTTCGGGACCGGAGGCGAGCTGGCGGGTCAGCAGCGTCATCTCCTTGTGGGTCTTCGGGTGATCCTCCAGGTACTTCTGCACGTAGACGCGGAAGGTGCCCAGGTTCGTGAGCCGCCGGATTTCGGGCTGCACCCCCGGGTTGCCGGCGGCCTGCTCTTCGTTGTAGCGGGTGATCGCGGCGACGCTATCGCGCATGTAGTCCTGCAGCAGCTCGCGGCGGGACAGCTCGTCGATCTCGTCCTCGCCCAAGAAGCGCACCGAGTTCATGTCGAGCCGCAGCGAACGCTTGATGCGCCTCCCCCCCGACTCCGACATCCCCCGCCAGTTCTTGAAGGACTCCGTGATGAACTTGCTGGTCGGGATCGTCGAAATCGTCTTGTCCCAGTTCTGCACCTTGACCGTGTGGAGCGCGATGTCGATCACCTCGCCGTCGCTGCCGGCCTGCGGCACGCTCACCCAGTCCCCGAGACGGATCATGTCGTTCGACGCGATCTGGATGCTGGCGACCAGCGACAGGATCGTGTCGCGGAAGACCAGCATGAGCACGGCCGCCAGCGCGCCAAGCCCCGAGAGGAAGACCACCGGCGACTTCCCGGCCAGCACCGCCACGATCACCACCGCGGCCGCGAAGTAGGCCAACAGCGTCGCCACCTGGAGGTAGCCCTTGATCGGTCGGGATTTGGCCTCGGCGTAGCCCTCGTTGTAGATGTCGTTCACCGCATCGAGGCACGCGCGGAAGGCGCGCACCACGGCGAAGGCGATGAATGCGGCGGCGACGCGGCGCACACCCGTCCAGAGCAGCAGCAGCATCTCCGCGGTTGGCGGATCGCCGGCGGGCGCGCTGACACCCAGCGCGGGCCCGATGCCCAGGTACACGACCACCGCCGGCACCACCCGCGCCAACCGCTTGAACACTCCACGCTCGATCAGGCGGTCGTCCCAGGTGGCACGGGTGCGCGACGTCACGCCGCTGATCACCCGGTGCAGGATGCGCGTGGCGACCCAGCCCGCGGCCCACGCCACCACCGCAAGGACGGCCACCGCGGCCGCCAGCGACGGCCAGTTGTCGGGAACCTGTGAGAACATTGCTTGCATTATCTCGAATCACCCATTTCCTCGGCCGGCAGCTCAGGCGCCAGCCGCGTGTGTTAGTCCGTGTCCGCGGGACGACTTCCGGCCAGGACCCGCCATCCCACCGGCGGAACCTTGCGGCCAGGCACAGAACCGGTTCACCTTCGCACCTCGGTGGCCTGACCGGAATCGGCGGATGAGCGGCGAACTGCGCCGGAGGCCGGGCGACGGAAGGACAGCTCCCCGTATCGGGGGAACCTTCCCGCGGGCCGCACGTATTCTAAAGCTTTACGACCACAAGTCCACGGCACACCCATGATCCGACTCGCCCGCGATCCCACTCCCCAACCCCCGATCCTCCCGAACCGGATGCGGATCAGCGTCGAGCCCGTCTATTCGGCGGGCCATTCGCTGCCCCCGCACCGCCACGTCTTCGTGTACTTCATCCGCATCGAGAATGTCGGCGACGAGACCGCGCAACTCTTCTGGCGCCACTGGAAGATCCACGACGAGACCGCCGGCGACCAGGAGGTGAGCGGCGAGGGCGTGGTCGGTGAGTGTCCCACGCTGGCCCCCGGCGATGTCCACGAATACAACAGCTTCTGCGTGCTCGAAGGCCCGAACGGGTTCATGGAGGGGTACTATCACTTCCGGCGCGCGGACGGTTCGGTGTTTCGCGCCGAGATTCCCCGCTTTCTGCTGCAGGCGCCGTCCAAAGGGGGGACGACCCACTTCGCCTGACCGGAGTGCCGGGCCCTACTCGATCCGCCGGTACACCGCGTGGCTCACGCTCTCGGTGCCGTCATCGCGGGTTCGCCGGTACTCATTGTTGATCGTGTTGCCGTCTTCGGAGAGCACGTTGACGATGACCTGGTAGACCTCGCCGTCCCTGGCGTTCAGGATCCGGTTCGTGTGTTCGTCCACGACCTCGACCGCCGTGGTGGCACCCTCTCCCCCGCCCTCAACCGGGTGGAACGCGCCGTCGAACATCGTCACGTAGCCCCATGAGGAGGTCTCGTCCTCGGCGTTGGTCGTCGCGACGGTGATCTTCATGCCTCCGTCGCCGTACGGCTCGTAGGTCATGATGTTCCTGTACGGGGGCGGGCGGTCGCTCTCGAGCTGCCAGACCCCGAAGCGGGGGTTGTCGGGGGTTTCGGCGATGGCCTCCGTGGCTTCGCCATCGGCTGCGGGTTCCTCCGCCTGTTCCCCGTCCCCTGGCCCGCAGGCGAAGGCCCCGGCGGCGGTTACGAGGACCAGCGGGATCGACAACAGCTTCCGGGAATTCATCTTTGCGCGCTCCTGAGCAGGGGGTCGATGGACCGCTAAGGTACGGCAGCGTGGTATCTTTCCGAAACCCGTGCGGGTGCGGGCGCGTACTACCAGCCAAGGTCGACCCGAATCTCAATGCCAGCCAACCGCATGCCCCTGCCCTCCGTGCGCGTCTGTGTCGCCGCGCTCCTGTTTCTCTGCGCGCCTCCGCTCCAGGCTCAGCACGACGACCGGATCTGGGGGCGCGTCTTCACCGAGGATGGGGAGGTGCATGAGGGGTTCATCCATGTGGTCCGGTGGCGCGCCGCCGCAAGTTGGGCCGACGTCCTCAATACCACGAAGGAGATCCCGGAGGAGCGCTACCAGGACTGGCTCGACGCGACGCGCGATGGCGAGCCCCACGTAGGCACCGTCGAGCTGAAGGGCTACAGGATCACCTGGGAGCAGAAACCCAGGTCGTTCGCACGGCCCCAGCTGTCGGGTATCCGTCTCGGTCACATCGCCGTGCTGACGGTCGGTGAAGAGGGAAGAGTAGGAATAGTGACCCGCTCACATCATGGGACGGAGATGGAACCCGTCGCAGATACTCTGATCATTGGTCCCGACGGTCCGCAAACCATGGATGGATTCAATGTGTCTGCTGAAAACCTGGATGGTATCGTCATGGTGCTTGGGGTCAGCGATATGGAGCTGCGAATCGAGAGTGAGGGCCGTTCCACCCGGGTCCCCGGACATCAGGTGGAGCGAATCGAGTTCGGCCCGGCCCCCTCCGGTTCGGCAACCCCCTCGTCCCCCCGGTTGTACGGAACCGTCACGGACCGGACCGGCCGGACATTCACGGGATTCGTGGCATGGGACCGGCACAGCGTGCTGGAATCGCACGGGCTGGGCGACTACTGGGAGGACGTGGCCGAGCTGGCGAATCCCTGGGTATCCGACGAGTACGAACTATCGTTACGGTTCTCCGAGATTCGTTCGCTGAAGCGTACTACCTGCTTCGCGGAAGTGACCCTGAAGTCGGATTCGGTGATCGAGCTCTGCAGCGAGCCTTTCGAACGGGACCCAAGTCCGGTCCGGATCTCCGACCCCGCGCTTGGACTGGTCGAGATCGAATGGGACGAGGTGCGGACGCTGCACTTCGAGCCCTCGCCCGGCCTCCCGGGCTACGACGCCTTCGACGGCGGCCGCCCCCTGTCCGGCACCGTGGTCACCCGGGAGGGGGAAGAGATCACGGGCCGGATCCGCTGGGACGCCGACGAGGAGTGGTCCTGGGAGCTGCTGCAGGGAAGCTCGGACGATGTCGATTTCTCGATCGAATTCGGGAAGATCACACACATCCAGCGGGAAGAACCGGAAGGCGCTCGCGTGACGCTTCAGGACGGGCGGTCCTTCCACCTGACGGGCGGCAACGACGTCGACAGGGACAACCGGGGCATCTTCGTCTTCCCCGCCCCGGCGGACGGAGCGGCGGCCGATCCATCCGTTCCCGAGTGGCGCTACGTCGCCTGGGAGGACTTTCGGGAAGTGCGGTTCCACCCCACCGGCGACACGGGTGCCGGATCATGAGGGCGCTCACGCTCTCGGCCGTGTTGTGCGCAGCCGCAGCCACATTCACCCCGTCCCCCACCCACGCCCAGTCCGGCTACGCCCCCGACACCTTCGAAGACTCGGTCGCGCGACACCTCTACATGGCGGCCCGCGCCAACTGGAAGTCCCTCGACGAGTCCGTTCTGCGCTACTCGGCCCTGATCCGGCAGAGGTCCGCGACAAAGATCCGGGCACTCTTCAGGGACCGCACCCTCTACCACAACGAGACGGCGGTGCGCGCCTTCTGGGAGCGGGACCGCCAGCCGGTCGTGCAGGTCCTGGGCACACGGTCCGAGTATCCCGGGCGCGACATCGCGATCCGCGAGGGCGACCTGGATTTCCTCGAGGACCTCCCCTTCGACGAGCCCTTCGAACCCGGGAGCGATCGCCTTCTCTTCGGGATCCCCGACCAGGGCGAGCTCTCGATCGAGCCGGAGGACGACGAATACTGGCTTGCGCATCCCCTGGCGGAGGGCGCGGATTCCCTCTACCGCTTCCGGAGCGGCGACACGCTGACGCTGTCCTTCCACGATGGGCGGCGGCTGACGGCGATCCAGCTGGATGTCCTCGCGCGGGAGGCGGACGCCCACCGGATCAGCGGCGCGCTGTGGATCGAACCCGAGTCGGGCGCGCTGGTACGGGCCGTCTACCGTCTGAGCCGGCAATTCGACGCCATGCGCGACATCCCCGACCTCGAGAGAGAGGAGGAACGCGGGACATTCCGGTTCGTGCCCGGCCTCGTCAAGCCCTGGACCTTCGATCTCAACATGATCGCGGTGGACTACTCGCTTTGGGACTTCAAGGCGTGGCTCCCCCATAGCATGCGCGTCGAGGGCGAGGCGGCGGCGGGCATCATCAAGATCCCCGTCTCCATGGATGTCTCCTACCAGATCGAATCGGTGACCCTGGCGGAGGACGAGGAGCAGGATCCCACTGGGGACGCCAATCAACCCTTCACGCCCCCCCTCGAGCACGTGCATTTCAAGACACGGGCCGAGGCGATGGCTTTTATCGCCAAGCTGCTTTCGGAGGATGAGGGAGTGGACTACGACACCCTCGGGTTCGATGCACCGGGATTGGTCAACTCCTCCTGGATGATCGCACCGAAGGAGCGCCATCTGGTCGCCGAGAGTCCCCACCTTCCCCCCCCGGTCTGGGAGGACGCAATCGGATTCCCGTCCGACGCGGAACTGGAGCGGTTCATCAAAAAGCTGGCCGACCTGCCGGCTCCGACCGTCGCCCAGGCCGCGTTCGGCTTCCACTGGGGATGGGCGCGCCCGGATCTCATCCGCTACAACCGGGTGGAGGGTCCCGCCTTCGGGGGCCGCCTCGAATGGGCTCTGGGGCAGAGATTCTCTTTGGGCACCTCGGGTTTCTTCGGGCTGGCCGACCTGAGGCCCAAGGTCCGCCTCGACCTGCAACGCTCGACCATGCTGCGCAGGCTGTCGCTTGGAGCCTTTCACGAACTCCGGGCAACCGATCCCGACGGCAGATACCTCGACTTCGGCAACTCGGCGAACGCCTTCCTCTTCGGACGCGACAGCGGCGAGTACTACCGGGCCACGGGCGCCGATCTGACCTGGCGTCCGCCGGAGGGTGAGCGCGAGTCGTTCACCTTCCGCGCCTACGCGGAGCGGCAGCGTGCGGTCGGGAACGAGATCGACTTCGCCCTCTTCCGCGCATTCGACGGGGACGGGACCTTCCGCCCCAACATCGAGGCGGACCGTGTCGAGGAGGCGGGGGCGGAACTGCGGCTGTCGCCGTGGTGGGGCAACGACCCCGGCGGCGTACAACTCGGCGTCGATCTGCACGGTCGCTGGGCGATGTGGCGGGTGCCGGGCGAGGATCCGCGGACCGACTACCAGCAGGCCAGTGGCACGCTCCGCGCCATCATCCCCGTCGCCGGTGACGGGTGGCGGCGGTGGAACCTGGGCTTCGAGGCGGCGGCCGGGACCACCTGGGGCGACGCACCGCTGCAGCGCTCCTGGTTCCTGGGCGGGGGAAGTTCACTGCGCGGATACTCGGCCTCCGTCCTGTCGGGCCCGTCCTTCGCGCGGGGCCGGGTCGAGGTGTCGCGCCTCTTCGAACTCGGATCTGCGATCCTCTTCGGTGACGTTGGCTGGGCCGGGGATCGAAGCGACATCGACAGAGACGACATTCTCTACGGGGTGGGTCTCGGCGGAAGCCTCCTGGACGGCCTCATCCGGCTGGACTTCTCGCACGGGCTCAAGGGGCCGCACAAGGGATTCCGCGTCGACCTGTACCTGGACGCGATTCTGTAGCCTCCGCCCTCTTCGCTTGCGCGTCCCGCGTTCGCGGCTGACAGTGGTGTCGACCCCCATGCCCGCGGACATGCTCGACCTGATCGCCCGCTAAGAGTACGGCGTGAAGCCGCGCCTGTACGAGATCGTCAACCACCTCGCCGCGCACGACCTGATCGACGGCGCCACGGGCCCCGATTTCGTCCACGCCGTGAACGAAGTCCGCACCGACCCGATGGAGAATCTGCACCAGACGCTCAGCGTGGGCGGCGAGCAGATGCAGGAGGCGCGCGCCGGCGACATGATCCACACCCTCTACGAGCTGATCGAGTACGGCTCGTCGATCATCACCCTCTTCCCGGGGGACGTGATCAACAACGGGACATCGGGGGGCGTCGGGATGGGGACGGCGGTGCGCGGGGAGCAGCGGTTTCTGCGGCCGGGCGACGTGATCGAGGCGACCAACGAGGGGATCGGGACGCTCACGATTCCGGTGGTGGGCGAAGAGGAGCCGGCGGGGGGGACGGGGGCGCGGCTGCCGCCGGTGAGGTCGTATCGTGGGCGGAGGTAGCGGCCGCTACGAAGTGCCGGGGGCGGGACTCGAACCCGCATGGGAGTATGCTCCCGGGGGATTTTAAGTCCCCTGTGTATACCGATTTCACCACCCCGGCGGGGGATGAAACCTAGCACGGACCGCAGTGATGTAAACTACAATTGACATTTTGTCATGTACAGTTTACATCGATGCCAACGGAGATCCGTCCCCCGTCTCCTACAACTTCAGCGGCTTCCCCTCGATCCTGCGCAGCCCCAGCCAAGCCACCGCCGTCCACAGCGCGAAGTGGTACAGGACCATACCCATGGCCCCCCAGTCCCACGCGACGCCGGATTCGAACCCTCCGACGGCTTCCGCGATTGCATTCACCGGGAAGAGCAGGAACGGCAGCACGCCCCGCGCCAGCACCGCGATCGCCGAGGTCGACTGTTCGGCAAGCGGAAGGACCTCCATCGAGACGCCCGAGGCCAGGTAGTACACCACGCCGAAGAACGCGGCGCGGCGGATCCCGTGTGCGGAAATGGCGAAGCTGACCGCGCAGGCGAGCATGCCTTCCAGGCAGATGTTCAAAACATCTCCAACCCGGGTGGTGGACGCTGCCTGAGCCGGAAGGACCGCGGCGGCGGCCACCAGCCCGAAGACGAGCATCGCGGCCAGGGTAACGGCCTGTACGCCCAGGTAGCGCCGCATGTAGAAGGAGGTGAGCGGCATCGGGTGCTGCGCCCAGAGCATGATCGCGGTGCTTCCGCGCTCGTTCGCCACCATCCCGCCCGGCATGAGGAAGGCGAAGAGTATGGAGCCAAAGGCGAAGAAGAGAGCCAACGTGCCGAAGAGGAAGAGCAGTCCCCCGCTACGCACTATCGTGCCCACCTCGTCGTCGGACGGCGGCGTGGCTCCGCTCTCGACCTCTTCGCTCATGGCCGCCATGCGGTCCGCCGCCCCCGTTACGTCGTACACGTTCGTCAGTACGACCAACGCCACGCCGAAGACGAACACCGCCAGCGCGAACTTCCACTTGCGCCGTACGGCGTTGCCCATACTCGCCTTGAGAATACTCATGACACCGCCCCTTCCAGCCCGAGGAACTCCGCTTCCAGATACTCGCGCGTGAAACCGCCCTCCGGCTGCTCCACGATGCGTCCGCCCCCCTGGTCGATCAGCAGGACGCGGTCGCTCATCATGGCGAGTTCGCCAAGGTCGTGGCTGGCGACCAGGATCGTCATGTCGCCGCGAATTTCCTCGATCTGCCTGCGGAGACGGATGCGCTGCCCCGGATCCAGTCCCGATTCGGGTTCGTCCAGGAACAGCAGCCCGGTCGGCCGCATGAGCGCCATCGCGAGCGCCAGCCGCCGCCGCATCCCCTTGGAGAGCTTGTCGACGAGGACCGCCGTGTCATAGTCCACCCCCGCCAGACGACAGGCGCGGTCGACGTCGGCCCCGGCCCCGGAGGCGGACGCCGCCAGCGTGAGCAGGGCGTCGCAGACCCAGCCGGCGGGCAAGGCGGTGTCCTCCGCCAGGTAGCCCACTCCGTGCCTGCGCCTGTAGTCGGCAGGGTCGACGCCGGCGACCGATGCTTTGCCCCCGACCGGGGCCAGCACGCCCAACAGCGTGCGGAAGAGGGTGGTCTTGCCGGAGCCGTTGGGCCCGACCACGGCGAGCACCTCGCCGGGCACGATATCGAGTGAGAGTCCGGCCAGTACCGGGCGTCCCTTCCGATACCCGACGCCGAGGTCGAGAAGTTTGAGATCAGCGGGTCCGCTGTTCAGCGTCACAGGTTGCATGGATTCCTTTCGGTTCGACTCCGTGAGGGGTCCGGGAGATATGGTGTCAGAGGATCGTCTTGCCGAGCGCGGAGGCCACGAGGCCGACCGCCAGCACAGCCGTGTGGTTGCGGTCGTCCAGGACGGGATTGAGCTCCACCACCTCGAGGCTCAGCAGCCGTCCCGAGCGCGCCACCTTCTCGCATACGAGGTGACCCTCGCGATACGTCAAACCACCCTGCACCGGCGTCCCCACCCCCGGCGCGACGCGCGGGTCGAGCGCGTCGAGATCGAGGGACAGGTGGAACCCGGCGGTCCCGGCGTTGGCCCGTTCCAGGGCTTCGTCCATGCAGGTGGCGACTCCCCTTTCGTCGATCTCCGACATGGTGAAGACCCGCACGCCCATCTCGGAAATGAGTCTCTTCTCGCCCGCGTCCAGTTCGCGGGCACCCAATATGCTTGCGTTCTCGGGTCTGACGCTGGGCAGCCGCCGCGTGAGGCGGGGATGGCCGTTGCCGAGCAGGACCGCCAGCGACATTCCGTGGATGTTGCCGCTCGGGGTGGTCTCGGGACGGTTCATGTCCGCGTGCGCGTCCACCCAGATCACGCCAATGGACCGGTCGCTCCCCCTGTAGTGTTCCGCCACGCCGGCCACCGACCCGATCGACAGCGAGTGGTCTCCGCCCAGAACCAGCGGTACACATCCGCCCTCGAGCCCCAACCCGACCGCATCCCGGGTCCGCCCCACCACCTTCTCGATCTCGTCGAGGAACCGCATGCCACTCTCGCCCGCGTCCGTCGTCTCCAGCCCGCCGGCGGTAATGGTGCCGAATTCGGTCACCCGGTGTCCGATGGATTCGAGTTCGCGCGTGATGCCCGCAATCCTCAGTGCGGAGGGTCCCATGTCGACGCCCCGGCGGCCCGCGCCCAGGTCGATCGATACGGAAACCAGGGCGATGTCGCGGGGTGCGGCCTGTTTGATGGCAACTGGTGTCACTACTATACTCGTCGTTCGCAGGAGGCCGGGTGCGGCTGGACGCCTGCAGGATCGTCCGACAGCACCGCGGAAGATAGTCCCTTCCAAGATATGGAGTCTGTGCATGCGCTACTTCAAGAGCGGCCCGTGGACGGCCGCGCTGCTGCTTCTTGCGCCGCTGGCGCTTCACGCCCAGGAGGAAGAGAAGCTGGACCCCGACCGGGGCCTTCCCCTGGAGCCCGCCCGCTGGGCCCGCTTCACGACCAGCGAGGGCACCTGGATCTCGCTGGACGTGAGTCCCGACGGGCAGACCCTCGTCTTCGACCTGGTGGGCGATCTCTACTCGATGCCCATCACCGGCGGCGAGGCGACTCGTCTCACGAGCGGCATGGGCTACGACATGCAGCCCCGTTTCAGCCCGGACGGAGAACAGATCGTTTTCGTCTCGGACCGGAGCGGCGACAACAACGTCTGGCTGATGCCCGCCGCCGGCGGGGAACCGCGGCAGCTGAGCAAGGGGGTCGGGAGCTACTTCCTGTCGCCCGACTGGATGCCGGACGGCAAGTACGTGATCGTATCGAGGGCCGGAGGCGGCTTCTTCGGGGGCCTCGAGAAGCTCTGGCTCTACCACATCGATGGGGGCACGGGGCTGGAGATGGTCGGAGGTGGGGGAGGGCAGCGCATGCTCGGCGCGGCAGTCGACGGCGAGGGGCGCTACATCTGGTACGCGCAGCGCAACGGCACCTGGCAGTACAACGCCATCTTCCCGCAGTACCAGATCTGGATGTACGACCGCAAGACGGGCACTCGCACGCCGATGACCAACCGCTACGGCTCGGCGTTCCGGCCGGTGCTCTCTCCTGATGGACAACTCCTGGCCTACGGCAGCCGCGACGACGCCGACACCGGACTCCGGCTCCGCGAGCTCGATTCGGGACAGGAGCGCTGGCTCGCCTACCCGATCCAGCGCGACGACATGGAGTCGACGGCGTCGATGGACGTGCTGCCCGGCTACTCCTTCACCCCCGATTCGGAGGCGCTGGTGATCTCCTACGGCGGGGGCATCTGGCGGGTACCGGTGGACGGAAGCGATCCCACCGAGATCCCCTTTACCGTGAACGCGGAGGTCGCGATCGGGCCCGAGGTGGAGTTCGAGTACCCGATCGAGGACACGCCCACCTTCACCGTGAAGCAGATCCGCGACGCGCGTCCCTCGCCGGACGGAAGCATGATCGCCTTTACCGCGCTGGACCGGCTGTACGTCGCGGACCTGCCCGACGGGGCGCCGCGCCGCCTGACCGGCGACGAGGTCGGCGAGTTCCAGCCGATCTGGTCGCCCGACGGACAGCAGGTCGCCTACGTGACCTGGGACCAGGACGCCGGCGAAGGCCACATCCGGCGCGTTTCCGCGGGCGGCGGCTCCGCCACGAACCTGACGACCGCCGCGGCGTACTATCAGCAGCTCGCATGGTCGCCCGACGGCGAGCGCATCGTCGCGGTTCGCTCGACGGCGCGGACGGTCCGGGAGTCGCTCGGCACGTCCGCTTTCGCCCAGGCGGGGGAGTTCATCTGGATTCCCGCGACGGGCGGCGATGAGACCGTGATCGGCCCCACGCTCGGCCGGCGCGCACCGCACTTCACCCAGGACCCGGACCGCATCTACTACTACGGCAGTCTGCGCGCGGATCCGATCCCCGGATCTCCGCCCTCTCCCGGGGGCTTCGGCAGCGCTCTCTCTTCGGCGCGATGGGACGACACCGACAAGCGCGGGCACCTGCGCGTGACGGCCCGCGCCAACATTTCGGCGGGCAGCTTCCGCCACGGTTCCAGGCGCTCCGAAACCTCCGACCTGGTGTTGCCACAGGAGGACTTCGACGAGAGGGAGCCCGCCGAAATCGACTTCCGCCTCGGCGCCGGCCTTGTCCAGATGGCCCCTCAGGGAGACATGGCGCTCGCGGCGGTGGGCGATGACCTGTACGCGGTTCTGGTTCCCGACGTGGGACCGTCCGTGCCCACCATCGAGGTCGGCAAGCCGGATTCGGCCGCGGTCCCCGCCTTCAAGCTCAACGATCTGGGCGTGGAATTCCCCAGCTGGGGCGCCGATGGGCGCACCGTTCACTGGTGGCTCGGCAACGCGCTCTTCACCTACGATCTGGACGCGGCCGCGGCGGACCCCGACTACGCCCCGTCCGAGCAGCAGATCGAGGTGACCGCCGAGCGCGACATCCCGCACGGGACGGTGGTGCTGCGCGGCGCGCGGGCGATCACCATGAACGGCGACGAGATCGTCGAGAACGCCGATGTAGTGGTCACGAACAACCGGATCGTGTCGGTTTCGGCGGGTCCGGGTGAGGTGCCCGAGGGTGCGACCGTGATCGATGTCGCGGGCAAGACCGTCGTCCCGGGCTTCGTGGACACGCACGCCCACATGTGGAACCTGTGGACCTTCCACTGGGCGCGTTCCTGGATCTACGACGCCAACCTGGCCTATGGCGTGACCACGACTCGCGACCCCCAGACCGCCACAACCGACGTGTTCTCCTACGAGGACCTGGTGCGCGCCGGGCGAATGACCGGGCCGCGCGTCTACTCCACCGGTCCGGGCGTCTTCTCGCAGGACTTCATCAGCAGCTACGAGCACGCGCTGGACGTGCTCACCAAGTACAGCCGGTACTACGACACCAAGACCTTCAAGATGTACATGACGGGCAACCGCCGGCAGCGCCAGTGGCTGATCATGGCCGCGCGCGAACTCGGGCTCATGCCCACTACCGAGGGCGGGCTGGAATACCGCCTCAACCTGACCCACGCGATCGATGGCTACCCCGGGATCGAGCATTCGCTGCCGATCGTGCCGGCCTACAACGATGTCGTGGAGCTCTTCGCGGAATCGGGAACCGTGAATTCGCCCACGCTGCTGGTCACCTACGGCGGCCCCTGGGTGGAGAACTACTTCTACACGCGCTGGGACATCTTCGGCGACGAAAAACTGACCCACTTCACGCCCCGGCGCGAGCTGGACATCAAGGCGCGGCGCCTCCAGACCGACGGGCCCGGACAGGGCGCGTGGTTCATGGAAGACGAGTATGCGCACCCGAAGCACTCCGCCTGGCTGGCGCAGCTCGTCGAGGGGGGCGGCCGCACGGGCGTGGGCAGCCACGGACAGCTGCAGGGTCTGGGCTTCCACTGGGAGCTGTGGGCCATGCAGAGCGGCGGGATGAGCGAACACGACGCGCTTCGGGCCGCGACGCTGATGGGCGCCGAGGCGATCGGGCTGGGGGGCGACCTGGGTTCGATCGAGCCCGGGAAGCTGGCCGACCTGGTGATCCTCGACGCGAACCCGCTCGACAACATCCGCAACACGAACACGGTGTACCAGGTGATGATGAACGGACGTCTCTACGACGGAAACACGCTCGACGAGCTTTGGCCCCGGCAGCGATCAGCCCCGTACGAAGCATGGAGGCACGTCGCGCCGAATGTCAGCGCAGGGATGAAGGGAGGTGAAAAATGAGCCCCCGCACGAAGTTCCTCGGATCGGCGGCCCTGGCAGTGCTCGCGGTTGCAGTGTTGAACGCGCCCGTGGAGGCCCAGCGGCCGGGAGGGCGGCAGAATCCCCTTCCGCTGCGCAGCGCGCGGACGGCCGAATTCACGGCCACGGAGGGGACCTGGATTTCGCTGGACGTGAGTCCCGACGGACAGATGATCGTCTTCGACCTCCTGGGCGACCTCTACACCATGCCCATCACGGGCGGCGAGGCATCTCCGCTGCTAACCGGGATGGCCTACGAGGTGCAGCCGCGCTTCAGTCCCGACGGCGAGTCGGTGGTGTTCGTCTCCGACCGCAGCGGGGGGGACAACATCTGGACGATGCGGCTCGACCGCACCGACACCACCCAGGTCTCGCGCGGCAACAACAACCTCTACCTGTCACCCGAGTGGGAGCCCGGCGGCGAGTACGTCGTCGCGAGCCGCTCCGGCGGACTGGGAGGCTCGGCGCAGATTGTCATGCTCAACGCGGAGCGGGGCACCGGGGTGGCGCTGAGCGGGTTGGCCGGCGGCAAGTCGATCGGTGCGGCGTTCAGTCCCGACGGACGCTATCTCTGGTACGCCAGATCCTTCTCCGACTGGACCTATAACGCCACCTTCCCGCAGTACCAGGTGTACCGGTACGACCGGGAGAGGGCGACGAGTTCGGGCATGACCAGCCGCTACGGCTCAGCCATGCGGCCCGCGATCTCCCCCGACGGGCAGTGGCTCGTCTACGCCACGCGCTGGGGCACCGAGACCGGCCTGCGCAAGCGCGATCTCGCGACGGGTAACGAGGAATGGCTGGCGTACCCGGTACAGCGCGACGAACAGGAGTCGCGCGCCCCGCTGGACGTGATGCCGGGGTACTCCTTCATGCCCGACGGATCGGCGATCGTGATTTCGTACGGCGGCAAGATCTGGAATGTGCCGATGGACGGAAGCGACCCGACCGAGATCCCCTTCGAGGTCCCGGTCAAGCTGGCGATCGGTCCCGAGGTGAAGTTCGCCTACGAGGTGGACACCACGGCCATGGTCACCGCGAGCCAGGTCCGCACACCGGTGGCGTCCCCGACGGGGGACCGGATGGTCTTCACCGCATTCGACCGCCTCTGGGCGCAGGACATGCCCGACGGGGAACCGATGCGGCTCACCGAAATGGACGCGGGCGAATTCCACCCTCAGTGGTCGCCCGACGGACAGTGGATCGCGTACGTGACCTGGGACGACGCCGAGGGCGGGCACATCATGAAGGTGGCGGCCTCCGGGGGCGAGCCTGTTCAGCTCTCCGCCACACCGGCGGCCTATTCGAATGTGGCCTGGGCGCCCGGTGGCGACCGCGTCGTGGCGACGCGAAGTGCCGCGGGCGACCTGCTGGCGGGTTCCGGCCTCTTCGCCGGGCCGCTTGGCGGAGCATTCGTATGGGTGCCGTCGGAGGGCATCGAGCCCGCGGAGCCGGAGGTGATCTCACCCACGGGACTGCGCGACGTGATGCACTTCGCGGCCGACGAGCCCGACCGAATCTACGCCTACAGCCCGATCGAGGGGCTTGTGTCGTTCCGCTGGGACGGCACCGACGTGAAGAGCCATCTCCTGGTAAGGGGCATGGTGGGTGCGCCCGGGATCGGGGACCCGCACCCGGACCAGTGGGAATACCTGCCCAGGCGCGTGTTCCCGTGGCGGAAGACACCCGACCCCACCGATCCCGACCCCGAGCGCGATCCTCCAGCCGAACCGGGGTTCCCGCAGCCCGCCGGGCTGGTGATCCTGTCACCCCAGGGCGACCGAGCCATCGCCCAGATCGCAAGGGACATCTACGTGGTGGACCTGCCGGAGGCGGGGTCGCAGCCAGCCTCCATGGTGACCACGCCGGGGACATCGCGCAAGCTGACCGATGTCGGCGGGGAGTTCCCGTCGTGGGCGCCGGACGGCTCCACGGTGCACTGGTCGCTGGGCAACGTGCTGTTCAGCTATGACGTGGACTTCGTCGAGGAGGAGGAGGCCGAGGCGAAGGAGATCCGTCACGCCCGCAGGCTGATCCGCGCCCGGGCCATCGCCGTCTCCGACACGCTGAAGAAGAAGCGCGCCGAGGCGGACAGCATCAAGAAGGAGGACGAGGAGGTATCCGACTCGCTGCAGGCGGAGATCGACCGGCTGGCCGGCGACTCGGTGCAGGTGGTGGCCGATTCGCTCCTGGCGCGCGCCGACTCGATTCGCCAGGCCGCGGAGGAGTACGCGGAGAAGGCCGGCAGGATCCGCGAGGGCGACAAGGAGATCCTGGAAGATTCAACCGAGTCCTACGAGGCGAAGGAGCGGAAGATCGAGGCCAGGCTGCCGCGTGATGTCCCGCGCGGCACGGTCGCGCTCACGGGGGGGCGGATCATTACGATGGCGGAAGTTCCGGGCGACACCACCGGGGAACCCCACGTGATCGAGAACGGGGTGGTGGTCGTCACCGACAACAGGATCGTAGAGGTCGGGATGGCCGACTCGGTCGAGATCCCGGACAGCGCGGTGGTGATCGATGTGGCCGGAAAGACGCTCGTGCCCGGCTTTGTCGACACCCACTACCACGCCCAGTGGCTCGTCCCCGAGGTCCATCCCGAGGAGGTGTGGCAGTACCTGTCCACCCTGTCCTACGGCGTCACGACCACTCGCGACCCCCAGACCGCGGTGACCGACATCCTGAGCTACACCGACCGCGTGCTCACGGGCGGCATGACCGGGCCCCGCATCTACTCGACCGGCCCCGGCGTCTTCAGCAGCGAGAACATCCGCGACGCCGATCACGCGAAGACCATACTGCGGCGCTACGCCCAGTACTTCGACACGAAGACGCTCAAGATGTACATGAGCGGCAACCGCCAACAGCGCCAGTGGATCATCCAGGCGGCCCGCGAACTGAAGCTGATGCCCACCACCGAAGGCGGCCTCGACTTCAAGATCGACCTGACGCACGCCATCGACGGGTACTCCGGGATCGAGCACAACCTGCCGATCACGCCGATCTACTCCGACGTGGTGGAACTCTTCGAGGAATCGGGAACCACCAACTCCCCCACCCTGCTGGTGTCGTACGGGGGGCCGTTCGGGGAGAACTTCTACTACGTCACCGAGAACCCGCACGACGACGAGAAGCTCAACGTGTTCGCGCCCGCCGACTACATGGACGCGAGGACGCGGCGGCGCGGTCCCGGCGCCGGGGGCAGCCCGGGCGCGGCCGGCTGGTTCCTGGAAGAGGAGCACGTCTTCCCCCGCCACGCCGAATTCGTGAAGAAGATGCTCGAGGCCGACGGCCGCGTGGGCGTGGGCAGCCACGGGCAGCTGCAGGGCGTCGGATACCACTGGGAGATGTGGGCCATGGGGGCCGGCGGCGCGACTCCACACGACATCCTCAGGGCGGCGACGATCCTGGGCGCCGAGGCGATCGGCTTCGGAGCCCAGCTCGGGAGCATCGAGAAGGACAAGTTCGCCGACATCGTGGTGCTCAACTCGAATCCGCTCGACAATCTGCGCAACACAGTGGACATCCGTTACGTGATGAAGGACGGCCGGCTGTACGACGGCATGACCCTCAACGAGGTGTACCCCGAGGAGCGTACGCTGGAGCGCCAGCGTCCCCCGGAGCAGGATGCCGGCAGCGCCGCGGCGGGGATACGGAAGCGATAGTAGGGCTCACTCGGCACGAAAGCGGCCCGCGCGGGACAGGTTTCCCGCGCGGGCCGCTCGCTTTCGGGCGCCGTGGAAGTTACCGCCTCAGCGACGCGTCCAGATCAGTATGACCCCACAGGCCGCCCCCGTCGAACTGTACTGCGCCGGCATGCCCGCGGTGGACGGGTAGATCTCGACGCCCGCAACCACGCCGGGCGTGAGAAGGTGGTCGATGCCGGCCGGTTCTTCTCCGCCCCGGTGAACCAGGATGTCGTCGAGATAGACGCGCGGATAACAATAATTCCCTTCCAGGTCTCCGATCCGGCCGCTGCGGAGAACAATCGACTGGTCGATGCCGTTCGCGTGCACGAGCACCCCCGGGAGGCCCTGGAACATGTCCGTCATCTCGGAGGGTCCACGGAACTCGATGTCCTCGCGATCGATGAATTCGCCGAACCCCTCGGACTGGCGCTCATAAAACCCGGTCTTCTGCAGAGCGACTTCACGTCTCTCCACCACGACCTCCAAGGGTGCGAGCTGCACCGGATCCACCGACAGGGAAGCCTGAACGTTGGTCACCCGGCCGGGAACCACCTCGATCGAGTCCGACCTCGTCGCGTAGCCGAATTGCGAAATGCCGATCACGTGCCAGCCGGGAGCCAGCTCCTCCAGCATGAAACGGCCCCGCCCGTCCGTCAGCGTACCCCCCTGTCCCGCGTCCAGCTGCACCCGCGCCCCGGCGAGGGGAGATCCGGTATCCCGGTCGGTCAGCACACCCATGATACCGGTAATGACCTCGCTGCCCGAAACGATGACCGGAGCCATCGACGTTTGAAAGCCTCCGGCCCGAAACACGTTGAAGTCGCCCACCGCCGGGTTGTAGTCGGGGTGCGTAAGCTGGAGCCGATAACCGCCGATCGCGATTCGGTCCACCGTGAACTCCCCGGCGACATTGGTCTCGAAGCGAAGGCCCAGTCCCTCCAACACCACCGCTACCCCCGCGATGGGTTCCCCGGTCACCGCATCGATCACCTTGCCGGTGATGGCAACGAATTCACGTTCGGGCGCCTGGGCCGACACCGGGCCAGCCCCCGCATGGAGTGTCATGGCAAGGCACGCCAACAAACTCGGGAATCGCATGATTCGCATTGTATTACCTCCTCTGAAATTGCCCCGCCTCGGCGGGCTCCACTCTCCACCACCACTGCGTGGGGAGCGGCCTCCGGCGGGGCCAGACCTCGGTGAGCGTGGCCGCATCGTACAGGCGGCCGTTCTTCATTACATATTCGATGTCTATCGTGTTCTCCAGGTTGTCCAGCGGGTTGGACCCCAGAACCTGCAGGTCCGCCAGCTTCCCCGCTTCGAGCGATCCCAGATCGCCCGCGAGGCCGATCGCATCGGCGCTCATCAACGTCGCCATGCGCAGCGCGTCGTGGTTGTCCATGCCCCCGGACGCCATCATCCAGAGCTCCCAGTGCGTCCCCAGGCCCTGGACCTCGCCGTGGGAACCGAGTCCGGCCTGCCCCCCCGCTTCCATCCACTTGACCAACTGTTCGGCGTGCAGGAAATGCGGGTACTGGTCGTCGCGGTACCAGGTCGTGGTCTTCCACTTATCAAGTTCGTCGTGCGGGGTGAAGAAGCGCAATCTCTCGACCTGGTCCAGATTGGTGCGCGTAAGGTAGTACTGGAGGCCGGACGGCCCCCCGTAGGCGACGATGAGGGTGGGCGTGTAGACCATACCGCTGAAGGCGCCCAGCTGGACGACGTCGCGGTAGAAGGGACTGATCGGCAGCGAGTGTTCGAGGCCGGCATAGCCGTCCTGCGCCAGCGTCAGGTTCATGGTAAAGTTGGAGCCGCCCTCGGTGGTGGGAGTGAGGCCCAGTTCGCGGGCGGCCATGATGACCCACTGCCGAATGTTGCGGTCGCCCGCCATGTACTGCTTGATCGTGAGCGTATTGAAGTGGTCCGAATAGCGCCGGAGCACATCGCGGGCGTCGTCGAGGCTGGAGATGGCGTCGCTGCTGAACACGCCGGGGCCGGTCGAGTAGATGCGCGGCCCGATCAGCTCACCCGTCTCCATCAGGTCGCTGTAGGTGACGACATCCTCCGACGACGTCTGGGGGTCGCGCTGCGTGGTCACGCCGTACGCCAGTTGCGCCAGGAACTGGGAGACCTGGCCGCGGTGCACTCCCCAGGCGACCCAGGTGTGGGCGTGAATGTCGACAAGCCCGGGCAGTATGGTCCTGCCTGACATGTCGCGCACCTCCGCGCCCTCGGGGATATCCACGCTGCCGCTGGGGCCTACGGCGGCGATCCGGTTGTCCCGCACGACGATGTCGCCGCGGGGGATCACCTCGTCGCCGCGCATGGTGATCAACCGCGCTCCGCTCAGAACGACCGTGCCGCGCGGCCTGTCCTTCGGGACCGTGATCTCCACATCGTAGCGGGCCGCCTCGTAGACCGGTCCGTCATCGTCGGCGTCCTCCTCCTCCCCCTCGGCCACGATGACATCGGCGGAGTCACCGGCTGCCGCGCCGGCAGTGTCCGGGCTCTCCGCTTCGGCTCGCCGCTCGGCGCGGGCCGCAGCCACCGAATCGGCCACCAGGGAGTCGCTCAGCGCCACATCGTGCAGGAAGAAGCTGTGCCCGATGGAGTAGAAGCCGGCCGAACCGTCCTGTTTCCAGCCCACGAAATCGCCGCCGATCCTCGTAAGCCGGCGGGTGGGCATGGAGGACGAGGAGGCGACCGACACGGTAGGCGCCTGGCCTCCCGCCGGCGGCACCGTGATCATGTACACGTTGCGGTTGGCCCGCACCATGGCGCGCTTGCCGTCCGGGGAAAGCACGACCTCGTCCGGTGCGCCGCCTGCCCCGGCCCCCCCCCGCGACGGGGCGGTCACCTTGACGACGGTGCGGATGTCGGTGCCGTCGTAGCGCATGGACAGAAGTCCCCCGGAACCCGCCCACACGTAGATGCGGCCAGGGTCCGGTCCCGGGTGTGGTGCGTTGCGCCCCTGCTGGGTCGCGCCCCGCCCGACCCACGCGATCCGCGTTGGCTCTCCGCCCCCGGCCGGGAGCCAAACGTACTCGAGTTCGGCGGCGGGACCATGGAAACCGAAGTCCTCGAGCGTGCGCATGCGGTGCATCTTCGAACCTCGCACGGCCAGGATGCGCGTCCCGTCGCCGTTGTACGCCACCCGGTCGAAGAATGCGGAGACTGTGGTCAGCTTCTCCGGTTCCCCGCCTCCGTCGGCACGCACCCGCCAGATGTCGCCGCCGGCGGAGTCGTTCCAGGTGACGTAGGCGATGTGGCGTCCGTCCGGGGACCAGGCCGGACCGTGCTCGACGTCGGTGGAGGAGGTGAGCCGGCGGGCATCGCGAATGTGCGGGTAGCCCTCCGTCTGCGTCCCGGCGGGCTCGGGCAGGGAGCCGATCCAGAGCCGGTCCAGGGCCGTGAAGACCAGTTGGCTGCCGTCGGGAGAAGGGCGGGCGCCCCGGATCTGGGAGACGGTCAGCGTGGAGTCGTTGATGGGATAGTCGAACTTCACGAGCGGGCCGAGTTCCTGCTGGACGCGCGCCGTGAAGGGGATCTCGGCCGCCTCCCCCGAAGGCACTTCCACCCGCATGATCCGGCCGCCGTAGCTCGTAACCAAAGCGCGCGAATCCGGCGTCCAGGCCGAGCCCGGATAGATGTCCCGGTCACGCGTTCCCCCGCCCTGCGAGTCGTCGCGCTGCACGTCCATGACGAGCCAGGTCTCTTCACCGCTTGCCAGGTCGCGCAGCCGGAGAGCCGGTCGTGCGTCGTAGCGGGTGGCGTACACCAGCCAGCGTCCGTCGGGACTCGGCATCGGCCGGAAGGCGCCTTCGTGTTCGTGCGTGCGGACGAAGGTGCGCCCAACCTCGCGGTCGAGCAGGGCGATCTGGTAGTCCCCGATCCGGCGGGCCGAACTGCGGGGGGAGTGGTCCGGGCCGAAATCGATCGGATCGGTTTCCACGCCGGACGCGGCACCGGCCGGGAATCCCCCACCCAGATTGCCGCGCACATTGACCCACAGGTAGCGGGGATCGGAGCCGAACGCGGCACCGATGTGGGAGGGAGGAACCGGGCCGCCTTCCACACGCTGTCCGGTGAGCTGGATGCCCGACCCGCCGTCCTCGTGGTAGAGCCACAGCTGGGATCCCTTGTTGGCGATGACGTATTCGCCGTCCGGCGTCCACAACGGGGACATGTAGCTGTCGCGCCGGGTGTCGGTCAGTTGGCGGGGCCCGGTCCCGTCGGCGTTGGCCACCCAGAGGTTCTCGGAACCGTCGCGGTCGCTGACGAAGACGAGCTCGCCGCCGTCGGGAGAGTAGCGCGGCTGCATGTCGTAGCCCTGGCCGCTGGTAATGCGGGTCGCGGTGCCGCCGCCGACGGGCAGGGTGTAGAGGTCGCCGAGCAGCTCGAAGACGATGGTCTCCCCATCCGGCGACAGGTCGAGCGATATCCAGGAACCCTCGTCGGTCGTGAAGTCGAGCGTCCGCGCCGGGATGAGGGGAAGGGAGTTGGCGCGCCGGGCCGCCCGGGCGGAGCTGTCGTTCTGCTCGGCCGTCTGCGCGAAGAGGGGCGATGCCGCGAGGGTCGCCACCAGCGAAGCGAAGGCGGCCCTCTTCACCGCCCGTCGGTACCTGCTCAGCGTCTCGTCCAGATCAGGATGGTCCCGCAGAAGGTACCGTGGCCCTGGTATTCCGGCGGAAGACCGCTCACCGACGCATACACTTCGACCCCCGCCACCACACCCGGATCCACGAATGTGTCCAGCCGGGCCGGCTCGTCTCCCCCGCTGTGCGCGACAATGCCGTCGACGTAGATGCGGGGGAAGCAGCGCTCGTAGATATCCGTAGGCGCGCCGGGTCCCGGGTCGTCGGCCGCCAACGTCCTTGGCTGGAGCGTCATGTGGCGGCCGCTCCGGAGCACAATCCACCTCTCAAGCTGGTTTAGCGGGTCACTGTACAGCTCAACACCCGCCAGCCCGCTGAAGAGATCGGTCATTTCACTCGGTCCCCGCATTTCGATCTCTTCGCGGTCTATGAACTTCCCGAAGCCCGTCTTCTGGCGGTGGTAGAATCCCCTCTCCTGCAATATGATCTCGCGCCTCTCGACGGAGACCTCGATGGGGTCGAGCTGCACGGGGTCGACGGACAGTGACACCTCCACGGTGGTCACGCGCCCGGGCGATACCCGGATTGTGTCCGCCCGCGGTGTGTACCCGATCATGGAGAACTCGACCACATGCTGGCCGCCGATGAGCCGGTCCAGCACGAACTCGCCTCGCAGGTCCGACAGGACCCCCTGCCGCCCCCCGCCCATCGAGACGTGCACGCCCGAGAGCAAGGAACCGGAGTTGCGGTCCCTGACCAGCCCGATGATGCCCGTCATGAGTTCGTCCGACCCTCCGCCCAGCGGTTTCATTGACGTGACGAAGCCGCCGGGGCGCATGACCGTGAATTCACCAACCGCGGGATTGTAGTCCGGATGAGAGAGTTCGAGCCGGTATTCGCCCAGTCGGATCGCGGGCAGCTGGAAGTCCCCCTCGGTGTCCGTTTCGGCACGAAGTTCTCCGGCGGAACCCGCGCCCGAGCCACGCACGACAACCTGCACGCCGGCGATGGGATCTCCAGAGAGCGCGTCCACCACGCGACCGGTGATCGCGACCGGATCCGTACTCCTTTCCTGGGACATCGCATCCCCCGGAGCAGCCAGGAGGGCGGCCGACAGCGCCAGGACGGCGACCGGGATGAAAGGCCGGCGTACTGACGCCCACGGGCGCCCTGCTCCAATCGGGGGTCGTCGTAGCAACTGAGTCGAATCGATCATATCTCTTGTCTCCAGACCAGATGAATGCGCGTCGCCGATCCCCGGAGCGAGAAAGGTCATGGGAAAACGAAGCAGACTGCCGCACCTGACCGCCTGCCGTGTTCCACCCCCGGACGCCGAGGCTCCAGAAGGAAATTACGCTGTTCATTCAAGGACGTTACCGAAAAACGTAGGCACCGGAACTAACCGTCGCCAGTCCCCGGGGCAGCCCGAGGCGCGCATCATCGCTCTTGTCGGGACGCGGCGCCGAAACACTACGTCCATTACCCCCTTGATTCACACCGGGTTCCCGGCTATGAATGGGGAACGGGTCTTCGCCACAGGGCGATACCGAACAGATGACACGGCGATTTGTGGCGTATTGCGGCCGGGAACAGCTAAAAAGCCACCCGCGGTTGTTGCGGGTCCTCCCTGGCCACCGGATCAGGGGCTTTCCCCTCCCGCGTCACGCCACCCTTCGCCCCGCGGGAATCGGCCTGTGCCGGAGATCCCGCAGCGCCGGGGTTTCGGCAGAGGAGGCGTGGCAGCAAGTGAGATCGACCAGGGCGGGCCGCATGAAGCGCGCGGCCCACGGCGCGCAGACCGCCGATGCGATCCGGAAGGCCGCCGGGAGACCTCTGCCCGGGGCCGTCAACCGGGATCGTCCGGGCCGGCAACTCACGCGGCTGCCCGGCGAGCGCATTCTGGTCCTGGACGGTGCCATGGGGACCATGATCCAGGGGTACGGCCTGGACGAAGCCGACTTCCGTGGCGACCACTTCCCCTCCCACCCCACCCCGCTCCTCGGCAACAACGATCTCCTCTCGCTCACCCGCCCCGACGTCATCGGCGAAATCCACCGTGCCTACCTGGACGCGGGCGCCGACATCATCGAAACCAACACCTTCAGCTCCACCCGGCTGCCGATGTCGGACTACGGGGTCGAGGACGCCGTGGCCGAAATCAACCTCGCGGCCGCGCGGATCGCCCGGGAAGCGGCCGACGAGTTCACCGCCCGCACACCCCAGCAGCCCCGCTTCGTGGCCGGGATCCTGGGGCCGATGAACCGCACGGCCTCGATCTCGTCCGACGTGAACGACCCGGGCGCCAGGCAGGTCACCTTCGAGGAGCTCCGAGCCGCCTACGGAGAGCAGGCCCGCGCCCTGATCGCAGGCGGCGCCGACCTGCTCATGGTCGAGACCGTCTTCGATACCCTGAACGCGAAGGCGGCCATCTTCGCCATTCTGGAATTGCAGCACGAAACCGGGCTTGAATTCCCGATCATGATCTCGGGAACGATCACCGATCAGAGCGGACGCACGCTGACCGGGCAGACCCCGGAGGCCTTCTACAATTCGCTTCGGCACGCCGCGCCGCTCGCCTTCGGGCTCAACTGCGCACTGGGGCCTGATGCCCTGCGTCCCTACCTGCAGGAACTCGCCACCGTGTGCGAGAGCTGGGTGAGCTGTCATCCCAACGCGGGGCTGCCCAACGAGTTCGGGCAGTACGACCTGTCGCCCGAAGACATGGCGCGGACCATGGGCGAGTTCGCGCGCGCCGGGTTCCTCAACTTCGCCGGCGGCTGCTGCGGCACGACCCCGGAACACATCGCCGCGATCGCGGAGGCGGTGGAGGGCGTCGCGCCGCGGCCCCGCCCCGAGCACCCCGTACGGACCCGTCTTGCGGGACTGGAACCCGTGACCATCGGCCCGGATTCGCTCTTCGTGAACGTGGGCGAGCGCACCAACGTGACCGGTTCCGCCCGCTTCGCCCGCCTGATCCTCGACGGGGACTATGAGGCCGGGCTCGAGGTGGCGCGGCAGCAGGTCCGGGGCGGTGCCCAGATCGTCGACGTCAACATGGACGAGGGGCTGCTCGACGCCGAGGCGGCAATGGTCAGGTTCCTGAATCTGATGGCGGCCGAGCCCGAGATCGCGCGTGTCCCCTTCATGATCGACTCCTCGAAGTGGGAGGTGATCGAGGCCGGGCTGAGGTGCGTGCAGGGCAAGGCGGTGGTGAACTCGATCAGCCTGAAGGACGGCGAAGAGGCGTTTCGCGAAAAGGCGCGGCTGGCGCGGCGCTACGGGGCGGCGGTGGTGGTCATGGCATTCGACGAGAGCGGCCAGGCGGCCACCGCGGACCACAAGGTGGAGATCTGCACGCGCGCCTACGACATCCTGGTGCGCCAGGAGGGCTTCCCGCCCGAGGACATCGTCTTCGATCCCAACATCTTCGCCGTCGCGACGGGGATCGCCGAGCACAACGAGTACGCGGCCGCCTTCATCGACGCCACGCGGCGGATCAAGGAAGCCCTGCCGCACGCACTGGTGAGCGGCGGCGTGAGCAACGTCTCCTTCTCCTTCCGCGGGAGCCACGGGGTGCGCGAGGCGATGCACTCGGCGTTCCTGTACCACGCAGGGCAGGCGGGGATGGATATGGGAATCGTAAACGCCGGTGCGATTGCAGTTTATGATGATATACCGGAAGAATTACTTGAAGCGGTGGAGGATGTGCTGTTCGACCGGCGCGAGGACGCCACGGACCGTCTGACGGCGCTGGCGGACAGCTACAGGGGAGGCTCCGCGGGAGATGCCGAGGACCTGTCGTGGCGTGAGGCGACGGTGGAAGCCCGGCTTAGCCACGCGCTCGTGCACGGGATCACCGACTACATCGAGGAGGACACCGAGGAGGCGCGGCGGGAGGCGGAGTGGGCGCTGAACGTGATCGAAGGGCCCCTGATGGCGGGAATGAACACCGTCGGCGACCTCTTCGGCTCGGGGAAGATGTTCCTGCCGCAGGTCGTCAAGAGCGCCCGCGTGATGAAGCGCGCGGTGGGATACCTGGTGCCGTACCTGGAGCGTGAGAAACCGGCCGGCAGCAGGAACCGCTCGGCCGGGCGCATCGTGCTGGCCACCGTGAAGGGCGACGTGCACGATATCGGCAAGAACATCGTCGGGGTGGTGCTCCAGTGCAACAACTACGAGGTCTTCGACCTGGGGGTGATGGTCCCCGCCGAAGCCATCCTCGAGAAGGCGCGCGAGGTGGACGCCGATATCGTGGGACTCTCGGGGCTGATTACGCCCAGCCTCGACCAGATGGTGCACATGGCCTCCGAGATGGAACGCGTCGGTATGGAGGTCCCGCTGCTGATCGGGGGCGCCACCACGTCGCGGGTCCACACCGCGGTGAAGATCGAGGAGCGGTATTCGGGCGCCACCATTCATGTGCTCGATGCATCGCGCTGTGCGGAGGTGGCGGGGAAGCTGCTCGACCCGGGGAGCCGGGTGGCGTACACGGCGGGCGTCCGTGAAGAATACGCGGCCGTGCGCCGCAGGCGGGGAGCGCCGCGACGCCGGGCTGCCCTGCTCGCGATCGAGGGCGCCCGCGCCAACCGGCTGCCGCTGGACTGGAACCGCTACTCCCCCGTGCGCCCGGCCTGGACCGGTGACCGGATCTTCCCCGCCGCCCCCGACCGCCTCGTCGCCGGCGGACACGGTCCTTCCGCCGCGCCCCCTCCACGCACGCAGGTCTCCTACGACCTCGGCGAACTGGCCGAGCGGATCGACTGGACCCCCTTCTTCCAGGCCTGGGAGCTGCGCGGCGCCTACCCCGACATCCTTGCCGATCCCGATGTCGGTCCCGAGGCATCGAGTCTGCACCGGGACGCGCTCGCCCTCCTGGAGCGGCTCCGGAAGGGTGGACGCCTGGCCGCGCGAGCCGTCGTCGGGCTATACCCGGCCAACTCCGTGGGCGACGACATCGTGCTCTACGCCGACGAGTCCCGGTCGGCCCCGCTCGCGATATTCCCATGTCTGCGCCAGCAGTTCACCAAGGGAGCCGGGCGTCCGAATCTGTGCCTGGCGGACTTCGTGGCCCCGGCCGCAGCGGGCGTGGCCGACTATGCCGGGGCGTTCGTGGTCACCGCCGGCGAGGGCGTGGCCGAGCTCGCCGCCGGGTTCGAGGCCGCCGGCGACGACTACCGTAGCATCCTGGTGAAGGCGCTGGCGGACCGCCTGGCCGAGGCCTTCGCGGAGCGCATGCACGAACGCGTGCGTCGCGAGTTCTGGGGATACGCGCCGAAGGAGTCGCTGACCAACCGACAGCTGATCGGCGAGGAGTACGGCGGGATCCGGCCCGCGCCGGGGTATCCGGCGTGCCCCGATCATGCGGGCAAACGGATTCTCTTCAAATTGCTGGGCGCGGAACGGATCGGCGTGACGCTGACCGAGAGCTGCGCCATGTTCCCGGCCGCCTCCGTTTCGGGGCTCTACATCGGGCATCCGGACAGCTTCTACTTTGGTGTGGGAAGGGTCGGCCGCGACCAGATGGAGGACTATGCCCGGCGCGCGGGGATGTCCGTGGCGGAGGCCGTGCGTTGGCTGGGCCCGAATCTGGCGGAGGGAGTGGCGGGGGATGCGAAGGGGGCACGTGCCGCGAATGTGGGTGCGGGGGCGGGCGTTGGGCGCAGGCGAAGGGAGGGCGGCGGTGGCTGACCTGCGCGAGATGCTCGCCGACGGACGGGTCCTGGTGGCGGACGGCGCCATGGGCACCATGCTGTATGAGCGGGGCGTGTTCGTGAACATCTGCTACGACGAACTGAACGCCACGCACCCGAAGCTGGTCGAGGAGGTGCACGCCCGTTACCTCCGGGCCGGAGCGGAGCTGCTGGAGACCAACACCTTCGGCGCGAACCCGGTGAAGCTGTCGTCGTTCCGGCTGGAAGACCGCACCGAGGAGCTGAACCGGCTCGCGGCCGGGATCGCGGTGCGGGCGGGGGGGGGGCGGGCGGCGGTGGCGGGCGCGATCGGGCCGCTGGGGATCCGCGTCGAACCGCTGGGACCCACTTCGCTGGAAGAGGCGCGGGCGTACTTCGGCCGCCAGGTGGACGGGTTGCTCGAAGGCGGCGTGGACGGATTTATCCTGGAGACCTTTTCCGACCTGGCCGAACTGGAGCAGGCGTTCCGGGCCGTGAGGAGCCGGTGCGACCTCCCCGTGATCGCGCAGGTGACGGTCGAGGGGGACGATGGCAAGACCGCTTCGGGCGCCTCCGCGGAACAGGCCGCACGCGCGGCCGGCGAATGGGGCGCGGACGCGGTGGGGCTCAATTGCTCGGTCGGCCCCGCGGTGGTGCTGGAGGCGCTCGAGCGCATGGCCCGGGTCACCTCCCTTCCCCTGTCGGCACAACCCAACGCCGGATTCCCCACAGCCGTGCGCGAGCGCAAGATGTACCTCACCCGGCCCGACTACATGGCGCAGTACGCGCGCCGCCTCATCGAAGCGGGCGCTCGGATCGTGGGTGGCTGTTGCGGCACCACCCCGGAGCACATCCGCCGCATCAGCGAGCAGGTCGCCGCCAGCCGGCCGCGCACGGCGGCGGTGCGGGTCAGGCGCGCAGCGGAAACCGGCACGGGCGGGAAGCCGGCTCCTCCCCTCGCGACTCGTTCCGGGCTGGGACGCCGCCTTGCGGAAAGCGACTTCGTCACTTCGGTCCGGGTTCTACCCCCACGGGGGTGGGACACCACGGCGCTCGTGAAGGATTGCCACGCCCTGGCCGCGGCAGGGGCGAACGTGATTGCCGTGCACGAGGACCGCGGCGGCGCCCGGCTCGATGTGTTCGCTGCCGCCGCGACGATCGCGCGCTCAAGTCCGGGGATCGAGCCGCTCGTCCACTACACCTGCCGGGACCGCAAGCTGTCCAGAATGATGAGCGACCTCCTTGGTGCGGCAGCCACCGGTTTGCACAACCTGCTTCTCCTGACCGGCGACCCTCCCGGTCCCGCCCCCTACCCCGACTACCGGTCCGTCGTCGATGTCGACTCGATCGGTCTCACGAATGTGGTCACGGGACTGAACGCCGGGGTCGACCCCTCGGGCAACGATTTGGGCGACCCGGCGGGCTTCGTCGTGGGCGTCGCCCTCAACCAGGCGGCCAACGACCGGACCCGGGAACTGGGCCGGTTTCACTGGAAGGTGGATGCCGGGGCCGATTTCGCCGTGACCCAGCCGGTCTTCGACGTTGGCCGGCTATGGGGATTCCTGGCCGAGGCCGAACAGGGGATACCCGTGATTGCAGGGATTCTGCCGCTGGGGAGCGCCCGGCAGGCAGAGTTCCTGCAAAACGAGGTCCCCAGCGTGCATGTGCCGGACGGGGTGGTCGAGAGGATGCGCCGGGCGGAGGGGCGGGGGACGGGGCGTGCAGTGGCCGAGGGGATGGAGATCGCGCTCGAAATCGCCGGGGAGCTGCGGGGCGAGGTCGCCGGGTTCCAGGTCTCGGCGGTGCGTGAAGGAATGGAAGGCGTGCTGGGGGTGGTGGAGGGGCTGGGGGACTGAGTCCCCGCATGTCCATCGGTCCGAAACAGGGGGAGCACCTCCTGCTTCTGGGTATATCAAGGGATGGCCTTGTGATATATCAAGAGATGCCTGTCTGATATATCCAATGTCCTGCTCTCGGCATATCAACCGTCCTCGAAATCCCCCACCACCACCCTCCCCAACCGCCCCGCCACCTCGCGGCTGCGCAGGTTGCTCACATACACCTTCTCCGCCCCGGCCGCCCTGAGACGGCGGATCGACCGCGCGCAGATCTCGTCGGCGCCCAACCCGGCCGCGAACTCCGCCGTGATCTCGCGGCCCGGGACCGGAAAGTAGCGGTTGAGGTAGTCCAGCGTACCCGGATTCGCGCTCCGGTACAGGAACACCCCGTACACGACCGGGATCTGCACGCCCATGCGTTCCAGCTCGGCCTGGAAGCGTTCCACCCGGCCGAGCGAATGGTGCGATACGATCTGCGTGAGGACGAAGTCGGCGCTGAAGTCGTGCGCCGCCACGAATCGGGCCTGCTCGACGGGGTCCCGGTGTGGATTCGCCCATCCCCCGAGCGGCAACCCGGGTTGTTCACGCCGCAGAATCGCGCGCAGATCCTTGCCGTGCGGGACGCAGCGATCGAGCCCGGCCGATCGGTCGCCCCCCACCACCGCCACCCCCGCCACCCCCAGCCCCACCGCTCTCCGCGCAAAGAGCCGGCAATACTCCAGCGGGTGCTTGCACGTCAGAAACGGCACCACGGTCTCCAGGTCCGCGGCGCTTCCCAGGTTCGCCGCCAGGTGCGCCAGACTCTCCTCCTCCGGGTCTCCGGCCGCGTCGTCGGTCAGCAGGACGAAGGTGCCGTTGCGGGCCAGACGCCGCACGGAATGGTACATGTCGATCCAGACATCCATCCCGCGCGCCGCGTCCAGCCCCAGCCGGGGCGGCCGCAATTCGACCCCGACCATTGGCCCGGGGCGGCGCAGTCGCGCCACGATGTCGACGGCGCCTTCGCCATCCTCCCGCCGGTCGCCGTCCGTCCCGCCCTCGCGCCCGGCCGCACCGGAAGTCATCTCCCCTCCGACTCCCCGAGCTCGTCCAGATCAAGGGGCAGGGCGCCCGTGAGCACCTCCGCACCGTCCGGCGTTACCAGCACGTCATCTTCGAGCCGGATCCCGGTTCCCACCAGCCCCGGCGGCCCGGGATTGCTCTCCGGCGGAAAATAGAGGCCCGGCTCCACGGTGAAGACCATGCCGGGCTCCAGCCTGACCGGGCCGTCGCGGTCGCGGTACGGCCCCGCGTCGTGCGTGTCGAGCCCCAGCCAGTGCGAGGTGCGGTGGGGGAAGAAGCGGCGGTAGGACCGTTTGTCCAGGACCTCGTCCGCCGAACCCTCCAGGATGCCCGCCACCACGAGCCCCTCCGCCATCCGCCGCACGGCCGCCCGGTGAACCCCATCCAGCGTGCCGCCCGGGGTGCAGGCGGCCACCGCCACGCGGTGCGCAGCAAGCACCACCTCGTAGACCTCGCGCCGCACACCCTCCAGCCGTCCCGACGCCGGGACGGTACGCGTAATGTCGGCCGCGTAGAAGTCGAATTCGGCCCCCGCATCGATCAGGACGAGGTCGTCCGCGCCGATCCGGGCGCCGTTGGCCGAGTAGTGCAGCGTGCACCCGTTCACACCGGCGGCCACGATCGTCGCAAAGGCCGGACCGTTCGCCCCCCGGCCGCGAAAACCGGCTTCCAGCGCGGCCTCGACCTCCCACTCCCCCATCCCCGCCCGCAATCCCCCCAAGACCGCCCCGAACGCGGCCACCGAAATGCGAGCGGCCTCCCGCATCCGCGCGATCTCGGCCGGATCCTTGCGCAGCCGCATCGGGTCCAGGACGGTGCCCGGATCCGCCACCATCCAGGGACCCACTCCGTTTCGGGCCCGGAGCCGGCGGCCGTTTCGAAGGGTCTCCCGCACCACCCGGTCGCACTCCTCGCACGCACCGAGCCGGTAGTGGATCCCCTCTCCCCCCGCCAACAGACCGGGTGCCTTGTCGGCGAAGTCCCCCAATGGAAAAACCCGGTCGGCCCCGAACAGAGTCCGCGCCTCTTCCGGCTCGCGCCGGGGACCCGTCCAGAGCTCCTTCCCAGGGTCCCTCTCCGGCACGAACAGCACGAAACGGTCCTCGTCCGCGAAGCCCCTCAGGAGCGCGATGCACTCCGGCGCGTCCCATCCCGTCAGGTACAGAAGCTCCGAATCGGGTCGGTAGCGGTACTCGCAGTCACTGTTCTTGAAGCGCAACGGGGCCGCCGGCAGGAGCATGGAGGCATCCCCCAACCGGGCGAGCACCCGGTCGCGCCGGTCACCGTGCGGGATCGGCGGAAACGAGTCGCCCCTCACCCGCGGCCGGCGCCCGTCGCGGCACGGCTCCGGGGTGGATTGTCGATCAGAAAATGCACGAACCAGCTGCGGATGCGCTCCAGGCGGTCCACGAGCAGCCACGGCTCACCCGTTCGCGACAGCCCGTGCGACGAGCGCGGATAGCGCACCATCTCCACCGGCACGTCCCGCTTCTTCAGCGACATGAACCACTGTTCGGCGTCCGCGATCGGGGTACGGTAGTCGTTCTCGCTGTGGATGATCAGGGTGGGCGCGGTGACGTTCTCGACGTACGAGATGGGCGACAGGCGGCGGTACAGGTCGCGCTGCTCCCAGGGAGGACCGTAGAACTCGTACTCGGTCAGGCGCTGCGCGTCCGAGGTGCCCCACCAGCTCTCCCAGTTGGTGATCGAGCGCGAGGTGACCGCCGCGCGGAAACGGTCCGTCGTCGCGGTGAGCCAGTTGGTCATGAAGCCGCCGTAGCTGCCGCCGGAGACACCCAGCCGGTTCGCGTCGATCTCCGGGTACGCCGCGAGCGCCGCCTCGACGCCGGCCAGGTAGTCCTCCCGGTCCACGATCCCCCACTGCCCCCGGGTCGCGTACTGGAAGTCGTGCCCGTATCCGGAGGAGCCGCGCGGGTTGGTGTACAGCACGAAGAAGCCCGCGGCCGACAGAACGTGGAAGGTGGGGAAGAAGGTGTTCCCGTAGGCGGAGTGCGGTCCCCCATGAATCTTCAGGATCATCGGATACGAGCCGCCGGGGCGGAAGCCCACGGGCTTGACCACCCAGCCCTCGACCGCGGTGCCATCTTCCGCCGACCAGGTCAGGCGCTCCGACGGCATCAGGTTCACTCCCGACAGCCAGTCGTCGTTGAAGCGGGTGACTTTCTGCTCGCTCGAACCGTCCGCCGGTCCGACGTACAGCTCGGCGGGGGTGACGGCGTCGGTGCCGGTGAAGGCCATCACCCCCCCGGAGGCCGAAAAGGAGAAGGAGGAAAGTCTGCGGGCGCCACTGGTGACCTGCCGCACGAACCCGCCCGGGACGGCGTGGAAGAGGTGGCTGTCGCCGCCGACCCCGGCCGAGAAGTGCACGGCTGTTCCGTCCGCGGTCCAGGTGGGTGCGCCGGGACGCAGGTCCCACCCCTCGGTGAGGTTGACGGGCAGACCGCGGAAGTGGCCGTCGGACCCGATCTCGGCCACGAGCAGGTCGGTCTGGCTGCCCCGCGCGAGGGTGGAGAGAAAGGCCACGTAGCGGCCATCCGGCGACACGGCGGGTGCGCTTTCGGTGCCCGGGTTGGTTGTCAACCGCCGCACGGTGCCCCCCAGCGCATCGACCGCCCAGATGTCGCCGGAGTTCTCGCTGTCGAGTTCGTCGTCCTCCCGTTCGTCGCCGGTGAAGAAGATGACCCTTCCATCTCGGGACCAGACCGGTGCACCCGCGTTGAAGGACAGCTGCGTGAGTTGCTGAGGTGTGCCCCCGGCCGCGTCCACGACCATGAGCTGCCGCTTCTGCCGGGACAGGTAGTGCGGCTGCAGGGCGAGCCGCCCGTCCCGCTTGTAACGGGTGGAGGTCACGACACGGCCATCGAAGCGGGACGGGTCCAGCGTGCGGGTCACCGCGTCGGGCGCGATCCACCCCTTGCGTCCCTCGACCTCGCCCTCCCTCTCGCCATCGTCCGCATCCCCGTCCGGCGTGCCGACATAGGCAATCCGGGCACCGTCGGGGGACCAGACCGGGAGGCCCTCGACCCCGTCGATGTGGAATGCCTCGCCCCCTGCGCCGCGCACGCGCAGGAACCAGACCGGGTTGGGATCGTCGTCCCGGGTCGAAGAGAACGCGAGAAGCGATCCATCGGGGGACCAGCGGGGAGCGCTCGACTCCTCGTTGGAGCTGGTCACGGGGAAGGGGTCACCCGTGGGCCGGCCACCCTCCAGGGGCTGCAGCCACACCTCGCGGTGCCGGCGGTTTTCGTCTTCGACCACCGTCGTCACCGTGAAGGCCACGAAATCCCCGCCGGGCGCGACGGCCACTTCCCCCACGCCCACCAGGCGGTAGTACAGATCTGGCCCATACCCCGGGCTCTGCGCCGCGATCCCGGCCGGAGTGAACGGGAGAATCGCCACGACCAGGGCGGCTGTGAGAAGGAACTGGCGCCCAGCGCCGCCGCTCGGCCCGCTGCCTCCATTTTCCATTTCCGGCTCCCTTCGGCGTTGTCGGAGCATCGACGGGGCGCAACACCGGAGACTGCAGCACCGCCACCGTTCCGCGATTTCCCACCCTGGCGGGTAACCAGGAGGGTGCAAGTACGCGAACGCCAACGTAGGCAAGGCACCCATTCGGCTCAAGTCGCCAGCCCCGACACCGGATGCCGATTGTCCCGCGGCGTATTACTTTGATCCGGTTACCAGGGATTTCACCTCACCAACTGGAGGTCCCCGTGAGACGCCCCCCGGTTCACCTCATCCACTCCATCCTGCCCCTGCTGCTGGCAGCGAGCATCCCCATCCACGCTGACGCCCAGTCGGTACGGGGCCGGCTCCTGGACCCCGACGGACAAACCGGCCTGGGCAGCGCCATGATCGTCCTCGAGGACCGCAACGGCAACGAGATCGAACGCGCCCTGTCGCGCAACAACGGTCTATTCCAGCTGAACGCCCCCGCACCGGGCAGCTATCGACTCCGGGCCGAGCGGATCGGCTACGCGACCACCCTCTCCGACTACTTCGACCTGACGGCCGGCGAGACGCTCACGCAGAACCTCGTGGCCGCGGTGGAAGTCATCACCCTTGAAGGCCTGGTGGCCGGCGGCGGCGAGCGCAAATGCACCGTGCGGCCGGAAGAAGGGCTGGCGGTTACGCGTGTCTGGGACGAGGCACGCAAGGCGCTGAGCGCGGCGGCCTGGACCCAGGAACGCGGCTACTATCAGTACGAGATGATGAATATCGTGCGGCGCCTGGAGCCCGAACGCCGGACAGTCATCGACGAACAGCGGAGCTATAGCCGCGCCTACACGCAAGCCCCATACGTTTCGCGGCCGGCGGACTCCCTCGTCAACGGGGGTTTTGCCCGCATCACCCCCAGGGAATCGCTGTATTGGGCGCCCGATGCCGAGGTCCTGCTATCCGACGCCTTTCTGGACACCCACTGCTTCAACCTGAAGACCGACGCAGAGGATGCCCCGGGACTGATCGGGCTGGCCTTCGAACCCGTGTCGGGCCGCCGCCTGCCCGATATCGGCGGCACGTTATGGCTCGACCTGAACACATCCAGGCTCGAGCGACTGGACTTCACGTACAGAAACCTCGATCTGCCGCGAACGATCCTGACCAGCGGCATCGGAGGCTCGCTGGAGTTCGAAGCACTGCCCAACGGCACCTGGATCGTGAACAAGTGGAGACTTCACATGCCCATGGCCGGCATGGGAACCAACCTCATATCGGGGGGAGGCACGGCGATTCTCGAGGAGATCGTCGTCCAGGGAGGCGATGTCATCAGAGTGCACGGCAACGAGGGTACGGTCCTCGAGTCGGACCTCGGGGGCGGGATCGCCGGCGTGGTCCGGGACACCTTGCGGGCCGGGTTGCCCAATGCACGGGTCTTCGTGGTGGGAACCGGAATCGAGTCGTTCACGGACGCCGAAGGGAAGTTCCAGCTGGCGGCGCTCGATCCGGGCGTCTACTCGGTCACCTTCAGTCATCCCTATCTGGAGCCGTACGCCTACACCCCCGAGCCCTTCGAGGTGGAGGTGCTCGCCGACACGGATACCCCGGCTCAGGTCAGCTTCACGGCACCCCGGGTGGACAGGATCATCCGTGGACTGTGCAGGGACGTTGAGCGCCCCGAAGAACGGATGGAAGGCTCCCGCTCTGGCTTCCTGGTAGGCCGGGTTACCGATGCTGCAGGCGCGCCGGTGCCGAATGCAACCGTCCGCATTCTGTCGAACGAGTTCGACCTGGGAGGTGCGGCAACGGGGCTCAACCTCCAACAGACCCAAGGTGGTATCGCTGTGTCGACAAATGACTCGGGGTACTACCGAGCGTGCTGGGTGCCGACCGACACCAGGCTCGAAGTGGCCGTCGTGGACATCGGTGATGAAACGGACGCCCGAGCGCTCGTGAATGCCGAGCTTCTGACCGAGGAACTGGAGGTGATCGTTCGTCGGGAAAGGCAGCTTGGAAAGCTGGATCTGGAGATCAATCCGAAGTGATTCTGCGGCGGCGGCAGGGAGCGCGCCCCCGGCATTCCTTTCCTTCACGCCCCTCTGCTACCCCTGTCGAGAATTCCGTGACCGTACGCACGCTTGCGCTGATGGGACTGGCCTTAGCAGCCATGCCGCTTTCAGCGTTTCCCGCCCTTGCCCAGACCGAAGCGGGCGACACCATTACCCTCGCGCCCGTCGTGGTGTCCGTACTGCGGTCGCCGGTGCGGCTGGACCGCCTCCCCTTCTCGGCCTCGGTAATCGCCGGACCCGACCTCGCGGAGGGCACCGCGGGACTGTTCATCGAGGAGGCCCTGCACGCCCTGCCCGGCGTAAGGGTGCAGAACCGCTACAACGCCTCGGTCGGCGAGCGGATTTCGATTCGCGGTTTCGGCGCCCGCTCCCAGTTCGGCGTCCGGGGCATCAAGATCCTGGTCGACGGGATTCCGGCGACCCTTCCCGACGGCCAGACGACCCTGGATCACCTGGACGTGGGTTCGCTGGGACGGGTGGAGGCGCTGCGGGGGCCCGCGGCGGCGCTGTACGGGAACGGCGCGGGCGGGGTGATCCTGTTTCGTAGCGCAATGCCGTTCGGAGGCGCCTACCGGCAGCAGGTGACGGTCGTGGCGGGCTCCGACGGGTTGCTCAGGCTGCAGGCGACGGGGTCCGGGACGGCCGGCGCCATCGGTTTCCGGGCCAGCGTGGCGCGGAGCGTCTTTGACGGCTTCCGGAACAACACCTCCGAGTCGGGAGAGGATCCGTACAGCCGGGCGGAACGGACCACGATCAACGCCGCTCTGACTTCGGCGGCCGCCGGCGGCACCATGACGCTGCAGCTGAGCGGTCTCGATCTCGACGCGCTCAACCCGGGTTCGCTCCCGGCCGACCTGTTCGAGGAAGGCAGCAACCAGGCGTGGGGCTTCAATATCGCGCGGAAGACGCGCAAGGCCGTCAGGCAGGGTCAGGCGGGGGTTAGCTGGATCGGGCCGCTGGGCGGGCTCGAGGGTGCCCTTTCGGCGTACGGGGTGAGGCGGGAGCTGGACAATCCGATCCCGACACGGGTGATCGACCTGAAGCGAAACGGCGGGGGCGTGCGCGCGGCGGTGGGGAGGGAGTGGGGTGGGGGCGGTCGGGCGGGCCGGGTGGACTTCGGGGTGGAGGGGGAATTCCAGGGTGACGATCGCAGGAACTACGCCAATCAGGGAGGTGAAGCGGGCGACCTGCAGGTGGACCAGCAGGAAAACGTGCGCGCCATGGCGGTCTTCGGGCAGTTCCGGGTGCCCCTGGGCACGCGCCTGGATGCGATGGGGGCCCTCCGCGTCGACCGATTCAACTTCAGCGCGGATGATCGGCTGGTGGGAACCGACAACCCCGACGACTCCGGAGACCGCGCCATGGGCGGCGTCAGCCCGTCCTTCGGAGTGCACCTCGATCTGGGCGATCACGGCGTCTTCGCCTCGATCGCCCGCTCCTTCGAAACGCCCACCACCACCGAACTCGCCAACCAGCCCGACCGCGCCGGTGGCTTCAATCCCGAACTGGAACCCCAGCGGGGATTGACCCTCGAAGGCGGGCTCCGCGGCACGCTGGGAAACCACGCCGCCTACGATATCACGGTCTTCAACACCGCCTTGACCAACCAGCTGGTCCCCTTCGAGGTCCCGGACGCGCCGGGGCGGCGCTTCTACCGGAATGCGGGCAAGTCCCGGGTCCGAGGGTTCGAGTTCTCCACCCGCGCCGAGTTGTCGTCAATGTTGACGGCCCGGCTGGCGTACGGGTACGTCGACGCCCGCTTTGACGAATTCGCCGTCGGGGACGACACCTTCGACGGCAACCGGGTCCCCGGCTTGTCACCGCACCGGCTGGAGGGCGCGTTGCGGATGGGTCGCGGGGTGTGGTACGGCGAGCTGCGCGCCGAAACCAGGGGCGAGGTTCCCGCCAACGACGCCAACGACGCCACCGCCGCCGGCTTCACCCTCGTCGAGTTGCGTTTCGGGGCCACGGGCATGCGCGCGGGGAATCTTCGGCTCTCACCGTTCGCCGCGGTCACCAACGTGACCGATGCGCGCTACGCGTCTTCGGTCGTGGTCAACGCCTTCGGCGGGCGCTACTTCGAACCCGGGCCCGACCGGGGTGGCTACGTGGGACTGTCGCTGACCTGGGAATCCGCCTCGGAGCCGCGCTGACCGTTTACACAGCCGGACCCGTCTTGCACGAGCCACAGACTGTTGCCTACCGGACGCTCCCCGGTGACGTCCGAGGGATTGCTGACCACCCGCCCGCCCACGTTCATCACCGACGACCCGCCACCGTCGAGGTTGATCGCCTCCGTCACGCCAAGGGCCAGGAAGAGTTCCGTCAGCTCGGGCAACGACATCCCGGCTGAGTGGGGCATCTGGCGTCCGTCGACCACGACCATCCATAGAAGACCGCCGCCGGGATCGAACCCCACCGCGGTTCGGGGATGACGCGCGGCCGCGAAGCCCGGCCGGTCCCCCACCTCGAGGTCCCCCACCCGGATTCCCCCGTCCAGCAGCTCGGGGAAGCCCCCCACCACCTGAAGCCCTTCCGTCGCGGCGTGATTGTCGTCGGACGAGGCAACGGGTCCGATCCGGGGAACACGGCCTTCGTCCCACGCAATGGCCGGCCGGCGCGAATTGCGTTCCGTATCGGACGTGACCTCCGGCCCCACCGGCGCACCGCCCGGGGAAAAGAAGTCGCCGTTGACTCCGGCCAGAGCCACGACCTCGCCATCCGGCGACATCGCCGTCACGGTCTTGCGAATGCGGGTCGTTCCGTCCTCCGCCAGCGCGGGGACCACGACGAGTTCGAGTTCGCACCGGTCGAGGTCGACCGCCACCAGGTGAAGCGCCCACGGACCGCGCGAGGACCAGGCGAAATGGTAGGAGACACCGTCCGTTACCGCGCTGCCCCGCACGGAATCGGGCACCAGCCACTCGAGCACCGCGGCGGGCAACGGCGGGTCGGCATCGACATGCCGGTCCGGCGGCACACAGGCGGAAAAGGCGAGGACCGCGATCCCCACGCCATGAAGACACGCGGAGCGCGCCAGGCGAACAGGATTGTGCGCCACGGGTATCATCGGGTGAATTCCGACCTGGTCCTCTGGATACGGATGATCGGGCCGGCTCCACCATTCCCGGTCTGGAAACCACCCCGTCGATCCAGTATACTCCCGCGTCATGACCCTGTCGCCCCCCGCCCCCGCCGCCCTCACCCAGCCCCGCACCCTCGCCCGCGCGCTCCAGCCCCTCCTCGCGATCGCGATCCTCGCCACCACCCTGACCGTCGCCACAACCGGCGCCGCCTCGGCCCAGTACCGTTTCGGGATCTCCCTGGGCGGCGCGAGCACTGTGGCCCTGGTCGTCGAGCACCGGTGGGCGCACCAGGGCCTCGAAGTGCAGGCGGGAACCTGGCAGTTCCGTGACCTGAGCCTTTCGGTCACCGCCAGGCAGTATGTGGGCTCCTACAAGGTCGAACCGTTCGTGGGCGTGGGGCTGTGGGGAATCGTGGCCCGTGCGGAGGAGGGCACCGGCTACGGCCTGATCGCTCGCATCCCGACCGGGCTTAACTGGGACATCGGGTCGCGGCACGCGGTGTCGATGAACATCTACCTCAACCGCGCCCTCGCCCTGAAACGCCCCGACCCCGAGGATCGGCGGCCGCCACGCACCATGCTGATCCCGCTCCCGGAGCTCAGCTACCGCTTCCAGTCCGGGGGCTGAGTCACCCCACCGGCTCCATCCCCACATACTTGAGCCCGCTGCCGGTGTTGAAGAGGACCACCTCGTCTCCGGCACCGACGAGTCCCATCTCGCGCAGCCGGGGCACCGCGGCGGCCGTGGCCCCTCCCTCCGGCGCCGCGAAGATCCCGGTCGCCGCCCCCATCCTCCCCACCCATTCCTCCATTTCGCCGTCCGGCACCGCCACCGCCCCGCCCCCCGACTCCCGGATCGCGCGCAGAATCAGAAAGTCCCCCACCGCCCCCGGCACCCTGAGCCCGGCCGCGTACGTCACGGCGTCCTCCCACATCCCCGCCTCCTCCAAACCGCGCTCCCACGCCCGCACCATCGGGGCGCATCCCGCCGCCTGGACCGAGAACATCCGCGGCCGCTCGCCCCCGATCCACCCCAGCGCCTCCATCTCGTCGAAGGCCTTCCACATGCCGATCAGCCCCGTACCGCCTCCCGTGGGGTACACGATCGCATCCGGAAGGCGTCCCCCCATCTGTTCGAACAGCTCGTACCCCATCGTCTTCTTCCCCTCCAGCCGGTACGGCTCCTTCAGGGTGGACAGGTCCCACCATCCGGCCTCGTCGCAGCGTTGCCGCACGATCCTGCCACAATCGCTGATCAGACCCTCCAGGAGCTGCACATCGGCTCCCAGCGCGCGGATCTCGGCCAGGATGGGTGCCGGCGTGTCCGTCGGCACGACTACGTGGACCGGCATCCCGGCGGCGGCGCCGTAGGCCGCGGTGGATCCGGCCGCGTTGCCCGCGGACGGGATCGCCAGCTCGCGCGCGCCGAGTTCCAGGGCGCGGGAAACGGCCATGCACAGCCCGCGGTCCTTGAAGGAGCCGGTCGGGTTCTGTCCCTCATCCTTGATCCACAGCCTTCGCACCCCAAGCGAGCGGGCCATGCGGGGCGACTCCAGCAGCGGCGTGAACCCCTCGCCCAGCGTGACCCGGCATGCGCGGTCACGCACCGGCAACACCTCCTGGTAGCGCCAGAGCGTGGGTGGGCGGCAGGCGACGGCCTCGGGGGTGAAGCGGTCCCGGATGGCGTCGAGGTCGTAGCGGGCGAGCAGTGGCTTGCCGGCCGGTGAGAGACCCATCAGCTGCTCGGACTGGAAGGTTTCGCCGGTGGCGCCGCATTCCAGGAAGGCGGCGCCGGGGAGGTGGGGGGCTGGGTGGCTCATCGGGGGGTCTCGGGGGTGGGAGGGGGGTGGGAGGTGGCGGCGCTGAAAGCTGGCCTCCGCGCTGCCGGGGTGGAAGCGGACGGCCGGGCAACCCTAAATTGCAATGACCGCGTCTTATGGGCGACGGCAGGGAAGCAGGGCTTGTTCCAGCGGGAACAGTCCATCCGGTTCAAACGTGCCCGCGGGCACACAACCTGGATCCAGAGACATCGAAGCCCAACTGATTCGCCGCGCGTGCGAGGGAGACGGCCGGGCCGTTCGGGCCCTCTACGACCGCTACTCCCCCCGGGTGTACGCCGTGGTGCGGCGGATCGCGGGAGACGATGATCTGGCGGAGGACTACGCCCAGGAAGCGTGGATTCGAGCCATCCGGGCTCTTCCCACCTTCCGCGGCGAGGCCCGTTTCTCCACCTGGCTGCACAGGATCGCCGTAAATTCGGCGCTCCAGGCGGTCAGGAAGGAGAAGAACAGACGGAAACGCGAGGCGCCACTGCCCGACGTCATACCGGTGCCGCCCCGCATGGGGGACACGCTCATGCAGCGCAAACTGGAGGAGGCGCTCGCACAACTCCCCGACGGAATGAGAAAGGTATTGATTCTGCACGACGTCGAAGGCTACACCCACGAAGAAATCGGCACCGCCCTGGGGGTGACCTCGGGAACGTCCAAGTCGCAGTTGTTCAAGGCGCGGGCGAAGATGCGGCGCATGCTCAAGGGATACGAAAACGAATCACGTCACAAGGAAATCGAAGCATGGAGCGTTTGAATCTGGAACAGTTGGCTCGGCTGGTCGATGAGTCGCCGACGCCGGAGGAGAGGGCGGTCCTGGAGGGAGATCCCGGTCTGCGGCGAGAGCTGGATGGGCTGAAGTCCCAGACCGACGCGCTGGGCGATCTCCCCGCGGTGCTTCCTCCTCCCGGTGGCTGGCACGAACTCGAGAAGAAGCTCATGACGGCGGGCCTGATTTTCGGCCGCCGCGACAACGTCCACCTGTGGCGAAAGTGGCTGCAGGTGGCTGCCGCCCTGGTGATCTTCGTCGGCGGCACCGCCTTCGGCTGGTTGACGGGCTCTGCCCCGGCAGGCATCGGCAGTGCGGGTTCCGGGTCCGGGCCAGCGTCCTATGCCTCGATGGAGGAGGCGAGCGCGGCCGTGGACGAAGCAGCCAAACAGTATGTGGCCGCCTTCGGGGGATACCAGGAACTGGCGAGCGCCCAGGGGCTGCAGCGTCGTTCCCGGGATCCCGCCGCGGAACTGGCCGCGATCGAGACGGTCATGGCCGCCAGCCGTGCGGCCATGGAGGAGGCTCCCGGCGACCAGTTCTGGCCCGAACTCTACTTGCGCTCGCTGGCTGAGCGCGACCAGACCATTCGTCAGTTCATGTCGGATTGGCGCTGAAGCCGTGAACCTTCGTCTTCGTCTCGTTCCGGGATCACCCGGCCTGCTCGGGGTCCTGGCGGCAGTGATCGCGAGCGTTGCGGCGGTGCCGGCCGCGAACGCGGCACAGGATACTCTGGACCTGGCGGAGCAGGGATGGATCGGGATCAGCCTCGGCATGGTGGAGGTCCCGCCGGCGGAGGCTCTCCAGAGTTCTCTACGGTTCCTCGTCGCCGGCGTCTACCCGAACAGCCCCGCCGATCTCGCGGATATCGTTCCTGGCGACTGGTTTATCTCCGTTGACGGCGACCCGCTTTCCACATTCGAGACATGGCTGCGTTTCACCTCCGACCTGCAGCCCGGGCAACCCGTACTTCTCGTTGTCGGCCGAAACGGGGACCGGAACGAGGTGACCGTGGTCGCGGATCCGGCTCCCGCATTCGTCGCGCCCAACCCCCTCGGCCGGATGGAGCGTACCATGGCGCGGTTCGACTCCATCGTGGACGCGTTTCTGGGCTCCTCGCCCGCCGCCGTACCGTGGCCGTGGCACGCCCCGGGGATCATGTTTCCTGAGGGATTCGAAGTGGATTCGGCCACCTGGACCGTCACCGTCGGATCGCAGACCACCTCTGGAAGCGTGGTCGTGCGGCCCCGGGAGGACGGTAGCGATGTGTCCGCGGGGTCGCAGCAGACCGGCGTCGCGGGTGCCGAAGTGGAGGCGCCCCCGTCGGCCGGTGGTGGAGGGACGGAGTTGACGATGGGGCTGGAAGCTCTGGCCGAGGGCCGGCTTTCGGTGCTGTCCCCCCGGCTTATTGACGGTCCCGCGGTCGTGATTCTGGGAGGCGTGCTGGTGCGGGATCTGAGCGCGGAATTGGGGCGCGACTACTTCGGAGTCGAGAAGGGCGTCCTGGTCGAGGACGTGGCCCCGATGAGCCCGGGGCGGCAGGCGGGGTTCCGTCCCGGCGACGTCATCGTGTCGGTGGACGGCAAGACCTTCGAGAACGTACGGGGGTTTCGCCAGCTGCTGACCGAACTCGATACCCCTATTGAGCTTACGGTTGTCAGGCGCAAGGAGTCGGTGAAGATCGTCTACCCTCGGCCGCGAGGGTAGACGGCGGCGGCCCTATCCGCTACTCGTACCGCAGGGCGTCGATCGGATCCAGGGTGGAGGCGCGCCGGGCCGGCCAGATCCCGAAGAAGAGGCCGATCACGACCGAGAAGCCCATGGCCACAATGACCGCTTGGACCGCAACGGCTGTGTCTCGCTCATAGAGCCGGGTCACAAGTTCGGCGCTGCCGAAGCCGAACCCCACTCCCAGAATCCCTCCCAGGAAACAGAGCACCAGCGCTTCAATCAGGAACTGGACGAGGATCGCCTTGCGGGTGGCGCCCAGCGCCTTGCGGACCCCGATCTCGCGGGTCCGTTCGGTGACGCTGACCAGCATGATGTTCATGATGCCGATACCGCCCACCAGCAGGCTCACGCCCGCGATGCCCACCAACAGCATGGTGAAGGTCTCGGCGGTCTCGCCCAGGGTCTCAAGAAAGTCGGAGGCCTGCTGGATCCTGAAGTCGGCGTCCTCGGTGGCCCGAATGCGGTGTTCGCGCCGGATGATCCGGTCGATTTCGCCCCAGGCCGGTTCCAGCTCCTCCGGCGAAGGGGCGGCAACGTAAACCGCGCGAAGCCAGTCGCGGTTGCCCATCACCCGGTACAGGGCCGTCGAGAGCGGAATGTAGACCTGCTCGTCCGGATTCTCCCACCCCATGCTCCCCTTTTCCTCGAGCACGCCGATCACCTCGAAGCGAATACCGCGAATCTGGATTTCGCGACCGACGAGAAGCGCGGCCGGGGTGCTCAGTGCTTCCGGAATCGAATAGCCCAGCACGGCGACCCGCCGGCGGCCCTGGAGTTCTCCTTCGTTGAAGACGCGGCCGTGCTCGAGGTGCCGCTCGTGCATGTCGAAGAAGGAGGGCCAGGTCCCGACCACCTGATTGGAGGAATTCCACCTCAGGTACGAAATCTGCAGACGGGTCTCGGCCTCCGGGGCAATGTCGTACATGGCCCCCATCTGGTCGCGAAGAGCCAGGGCATCGCTCTCTTCCAGGCGCGTACTTCCACCACGCACACCGCCCCACATGTTCTGCCCGGGACGGATGGTGAGGACGTTGGTCCCCATGCGCTCGATCTGCGCCTGCACCGCCCGCTGCGCGCCCTCGCCCAGCGCGACCATCGTGATGACGGCACCCGTGCCGATCACGATGCCCAGCGTGGTGAGGAAGGAACGAAGCGCGTTGGCGCGAATCGACGCCAGCGCGACGTTGATGGTCTCTTTGAGGACGAACATGGACGGAACCCCTTCTGGCTAGCTTGTCATGTACGAACGGAGCGGGTATTCACGGGGGATCAGAAGGGCCGCATGCGTTGCCGCATCCGCTCCATCTGGGCCTGCTGCCGGGCTTGCAGCTGGGCGGCTCCGATGAGGGCGAGCTGTTCACCCTCCTGCAGTCCCGCGAGGACTTCGACGAAGTCCCAGTCGCTCAACCCGATAACCACCGGACGCGGCGCGATGTTGCCGGCGTCGTCGATCACGAAGACGACGGCGGGCCGGTAGGGCAGGTCGTTGCCCCCACCCATGGCAGCCATCATCCCACCACCGAAGCCGCCGCCAAAACCGCCTGCGCCGCGACCGGCCCCGGCACCTCCACCACGACCGCCTCCACCCTGCCCTCCCATGCCGGCTGGGCGGTTTCCACCCGCGGCGGCGCCCGCCTGCGCTCCGCCGCCATCCGCGCCTGCATTCATCCGTCCCGCACCTGCGGCGGCGCCTCCACCCTGCCCCCCCTGACCCTGCCCCTGCATCTGACGCCAAAGCGCCCCAGCGGAATCCTGCGAGATCTCACCGTCGATCACCTTTTGCCGTATCTCGGCCATCGACGGCATGCCATTCGATTCCGCGGACTCCGTCTCCGCGCCATCGGCCCCTGCGTCGCCGGATTCCGCTTCTCCGCCGTCCGCCGCCGCGCCCTGCGCTCCACCCCCCGCCCCTCCACCCCAGCCGGCACCGCGACCACCCGGGAATCCACCCGCGGCCATCCTACCGCCTCCCGAGTTGGCGCCTTCCAGTTCGGCAAAGCGGGCCGCGGCCTGTCCCATCAGTGTCCCGAAAGACTGGAAGTCCACCGACACCCCTTCCGGATCCATGCCCAGCACCTCGGCCGCGGCCTGTACCTCCTGGGGCTGCACGATCGCGTTGTTGGGCACGGCCAGCGTCTCCGCCCGCTCGTCCACGAGCACCTCGACCTCGGCGTTCATGCCCGGCTTCAGAAGACCCGAACGGTTGTCGAGCAACACGATCACCGGGAACATGGTGACGTTCTGCTGCGCGATCGCCTGCGGCTCGATCTTCTCGATGTACCCCTGGAAATCACGATCCGGGAACGCCTCCACGCTCACGGTGGCCGGTAGCCCCGCCTCAAGCTTGCCCACGTCGGTCTCGTCGACCAGGGTGCGCACGCGCATGTTGTCGAGGTTGGCCATGATGAAGAGCGTCGTGCCGCCCGACACGTTCTGCGTGGCCGACTGGATGACCTGGCCGTATTCGACCTGCTTCTCCAGGATCGTGCCCGCCATGGGCGCCGTAATCGTCACGTCCGCGCGTTTGAGCGCCGCCAGTTCGCGGTTGGTCGTGGCGCGAACCAGAGAGGCCTGGGCGTTGGCAAACTCGAGCTCCCGCGATTCGTTTTCCTGCTGGGAGATCACCTCCGCGGCGAGGAGTTCCTTGCTGCGTTCCAGCTGTTCCTTGGCAAGATCCATCCGTACCTGAGCCACGTCGTGGTCGGCATCCGCCTGATCCCACGCGTTCTCCACGTCACGGGGATCGACCTTGGCCAAAGTGTCGCCGAGCTCGACCTCGTCGCCCGAGTCCACGAAGAGCTCCAGGATCTCGCCGGAGGCCTTGGACTTGACCTCGACCTTCAGGACCGGCTCCAGCTGCCCGCTGGCTTCCGCGGTGATCCGCATGCCGCGGAGTTCCGCCGGAGTCGACTGAATGGAGATGCCTTCGGTCTCTTCCGCCTGCTCGCAGGCCAGGGTGCCGAGCAGCGCCACGGCCGCCCCGGTCCAGACCGCTGTAAGAGCTCCTCGCCCGCGAGCCGTGTTTCGCATCAGGTTGCGCATCAGATTTCCATCCCTTCGTTCATGAAGTCGCGCTCGACCAGTCCGTCCTTGAGATGGACCTGGCGGAACGCAGCGGACGCAATGTCCGATTCGTGAGTTACCAGCAGTATCGTCTGGCCGGCGTTGTTGAGCGCGGCCAGAATTTCGACGATCTCGGCCGAGGTCTGCGAGTCCAGGTTCCCCGTGGGCTCGTCGGCGAGGAGCAGCGCCGGATCGTTGACCAGCGCGCGGGCGATCGCCACCCTTTGCCGCTGGCCACCCGACAGCTCCGGCGGCTTGTGATGCATCCGATCCCCCAGACCGACCCGCACCAGCTTCTCTTCGGCGCGCTTCTTGCGATCCTTTGCCCGCATGCCCGCGTAGATGAGCGGCAGCTCGACGTTGTGGAGCGCCGACGCCCGCGGAAGCAGGTTGAAGGTCTGGAAGACGAACCCGATGTCGCGGTTCCGGACCCGGGCCAGCTGATTGTCCGAAAGCTCGGAGACCTCGCGGCCGTTAAGCCAGTAGCTCCCGGCCGTGGGCGTGTCCAGACAGCCGATCAGGTTCATGAAGGTGGACTTGCCACTCCCCGAGGGACCCATGATCGCGACGAATTCGCCGCGGTGCACGGTCATGTCCACGCCCCGCACGGCGCGCACCGTCTCGGCGCCCAGAACGTAGTACTTGCGAAGGTTCTCGGTGCGGATGACGGCGCCGTTGCGCACCGAACCGTTCGTTGGGGGCGTCATGGCGCCCCTCCCTTTCCGGCATTCTTCATCTAGAGTTCCCTCCCGACGATCGATTCGAGTTCGGCCTTGGCGAGCGCGTAGTCGTACCGCGCCGACACCAGATTCGCGTCGGCCTGGTCCAGCGCCACCTGGCTGGCGAGGAAGTCGAGGATGGTGCCACCGCCGGCCTCATAGCGCACCCGGTTGATTCTCAGGTCCTCCACGGCAACGTCGAAGGCCTCCTGCGCGATTGCGATCGCCTGTTCCTGGGTCTCGAGGGTTCGGAGCGCGGCGTCCACATCCTGCCGCACGCCCCGCCGGGCGTCCTCTTCGGTAAGGCGTGCCACGCGTCGGCTCTCGTTCGCCTGGCTGAGGCTCTGCTCGCGGCCGAAACCGTCGAAGAGCGTGTAGCTGCCCGATAGCCGGAAACTCCAGCTCGTGTTGCCACCGGTGAACGACCGGTCCTGGTTCGCCCACGAATAGCTGGACGTCGCCGAAAGAGACGGCAGATATGCACTCCTGGCGCTCCCCAGAGATGACCCGGCCACGGAGGCCGCCGCCTCGGCGGCGCGGACGGCGGGCGATACGGACACGGCAAGAGCGATGATCTCCGCCTCGGCCAGCGCAAGGGGCGCCGGGGCCAGGTCGCCCATGTCGACCGGCGCGACGGGACCGTCCATGCCTACCTGCCGGCCCAACGCAAAGTGCGCCGCCCGCAGCTGGTTCTCCGCCTGCAGGAGCGACTGGCGTGCATTCGCCAGCTCGAGGCGTGCACGCAACGTGTCCGAACGTGTGGCTGCCGCCCCGCTCAGGCGGGCCCTGGTGATTTCCAGGCTCTCTTCCGCGCGGCTCCGGCTGGCTTCCGCCACCGCTACCAGATCACGCTGGCGCAACGCGTTCATGTAGAGGGTGGTGGTCTGCAGCACGACAGCATAGCGCTGGCTCTGCAGGCGCGCCTCCGCTTCCCTGCGTGCCGAAGCCGTCCGGTCGAGTTCGGAGTATTTGCGACCGCCCTGGAAGATCTGGTAGTTCGCGCTCAAGCCGGCGTTGTAGGAGTCGCTGCTGCCCTCGACGACACGCTGCGTGTTGGGATCGAAGCGGCTCGAACTGTTCACCGAGGCGCCCGAACTCATGCTGATGTTGGGCAGAAAGGACCCCAGTGCGCGTCGGCGGCCGCTGCCGGCGTTGATCACGCTAGCCTGGGTCTGAGCCAGCTGGGGACTATGGATCTGGGCCAGTTCGACCGCGCGCTGGAGCGACACCGTCTGCATGCCTTCCTGCGCGGCGGTTCCAGTCCCCGGAGTGAACCCCAGGACTGCCATGCCGCATGCAATCAGAATTGACTTCCGTCTCATACTATCGTTCTCTCCCGCCATCCGGACCACCTCCGTCGCGCCCATCTCCCGACTCGTCGCGATCGCGATCCCTGCTGCCGTATCTCACGGCCAGCAGCGAGTCGTAGAGGACGCGCTGATCGGGCGCCAGGATGGATTTGATCGAGTCCCGGGCCTGGCGGTAGAGATCCCGCTGTCTCGGCCGGTACGTTTGTTCGTACTCGTCGTTCAACTCCTGCACTTGGACCCGCATGGGCTCGAATTCGCCGTGCAGCGCCCGCATTTGGACCATGAAGTGCTGAATGATCTCCTCGACTTCGGTGCGCTTGCCGGGCTCCAGCCCCAGTTCGTCGATCACCATGCGACGTTCGCTCCGGTCGGGCGTGGGCTCGGCCTCACCCTCATCCGGCTGAACGGAAACCACCTGGCTCCTCTGCCACGCCACGCCCCCGAAGAATCCGGCGGCCAGGGTGACGACGAGGAGCGCGATCGAAAGAACGCTGGCTTTCCTTACACCCGCCATATTACGGAACATTTCCTTCCACCAGGGCCATGAAGGCCACCGGGTTCGCAGGGACCTGGCCGCCCACTACCCCCTGCAGCGCCACGTCTTCGATTTCGGCTGCGAGCACATCCTCCAACACCAGTGGCGGTGCGGCATCGGCCGCGTGGCGCACCTCGCTGCCGACCAGGAAGGCAGCCACGACAGCCGCCGCGGCAGCCACCGGAATCAGACTCCGGGACCAGCCGGAGAGCACCGCGGCCACCGACTCTCGGGCGAGCCTGCGCCGCCTTGCCAGTTCGAAGGACGCGCGCTCCATGACCGTGGCGTGGAAGCGCTCCCAGTACCCTGGAAGCCCGTACCCCGGGTCCACGATCTCCAGCGAGGCGCGCGCCTCGCGCGTGGGATTTCCGTTCGTGTCGCCAACCGGGGGGGAGCCCTGGCCCGGCTTCCGATCTCCGTTTTCCGTGTTCATCTCAGACGCCCTTTCGGTAGTCCTTCCATTCGGACAACTGAACCCTCAACGCCTTGCGGGCGAAGTGCAGGTGGGACCTGACGGTGCCGGAGGGCATGCCGAGCCTTTCGGCAATCTCGGCGTGCTTCCACCCCTCCATGTCGTGAAGGAGAACGATCTCCCGCTGCACCTCGCTCAGTGTATTCAAAGCCTCCGTAAGCCTGCCCCTCAGGGCCGATATGTCGGCGGCACGCTCAGGACTGGGGCCGGAAGAACTCGCGCTCGCCGGTATCTCGTCCCCTCTCCGCAGGCTCTCCCTGCGTATGAGGTTGCGAGAGCGGTTCCGCACAATCGCCAGAAGCCAGCCGGCGAACCGGGCCGGATTCCGGCACTCGTCGAGCCGCTCCAGAGCGACCATGAAGGATTCCTGGGCCGCGTCCTCGGCGTCCTGGTGTCTGCCGATGACGGACAGCGCCACGGAGTAGGCCGGCCGCTGATACCGCAGGACCAACTCTCCGAAACACTCCCCGTCGCCGGCACGCGCCTGGATCACCAACTCGGCGTCCGAGTGTTCCTTCATTTCTTGAAACTAGACACCTGTTGCACGTTTCCCGTTGAGCACCACCGGGGTTGCCACAACATGGACACGAGCGAGGGACCGGGTGTTAGCGCCGCCACGTGGTGGCTATTCAACGGTTGCGGCGCCGGAAACGCCCGCGTCCTCGAGGTTTGCCGGCGGGACGGGCGGACGCCCGTGGCGCGTCAGGATTGCCCATCGCCCTGGTCACCAGTTCCCTGAGCACGCTCTCGTCCACATCGTCGAGGTCCGGGGCTACCAGGTAATGGGTACCCTCGGGATTCGCACGGTCTCCGGGCGCCTCCAACCCAACGCTGAGCAGCCGGGCCCCCGGTGTGTTTCCGGCTCCTACCGTGGACGACCCCTTGAGCAAGACGCTCCATACCTGGTTCCCGACCTCGACCTCGCGGGAGGGGATCTCCGCAGCCGGGCCATCCGTGAGTTCGCGGGCGGGAGCCGGAACGCCGCCTGCCGGGGGGGTTGGCTTCCGCCGCCGCGACGGAGCAGGTGGCGCGGGGCGGGGGTTGTACTTCCGACTGCGCTGCATGGCCTCCCGCACCGACGACGGGCGCTCGGACGCCGGCGGGGGCCCGCCCGCGGCGTGGTTGTCGTCCCCTTCGGCCTGCCCCTCGTCCGAACGGGTCGGCGGAGTCTCCGGTCGCCGCCGGTCGGCAGCGCCGTCGTTCACGTACTCTTCCATTCGGTTGAGAAGCTTCCACCGGTCCCCACCGGCACCACATCTTCACCGAAGAACATGCGGATGTACTTGGCCTGGATGGGTGTCACCCTTCTGACGGCCCAGACCAGCTCGACGTGGTTCGGCTCGACGGGGCGTGCCGGCAATCGCAAGCCGGCCTCCCGGGGCAAACGGTTCCCCTTGCGGTGATTGCAGGTGGAGCAGGCGGTGACGACATTCTGCCAGGTGTTGTCTCCACCCCGGGAGATCGGGAGGATGTGGTCGCGCGTCAGGAATTCGCGGTTCTTCAGCTGCCGCTTGTGGCGCTGGCAGTACTGGCACGCGTAGCCGTCGCGAGCGAAGAGGAAGGTGTTCGTGACCTGCCTCCGGAAACGGCGCGGGACGTGCACGTAACGCACCAGCCGGATGACGACCGGGCAGGGGTGGCGCACCCGGACCGAGCGGAAGGCGCGGTGCGCATCCTCTTCGAGCACCTCGGCCTTGCGGTCCAGCACAAGTCGGATCGCCCTCCGGGAAGGGACGATCATCAACGGCTCGTATGACGCGTTCAACGCCAGACAGCTCACGCCTGCCTCCTCGATGAAGAACCCGAGCCTCGCGCACGCGGGGCCCATTAACGAGAATAACGCCAAGCAGGGCATGGTGAAATTGCCGCGCGCGGCGAGAGCGGCGGAGACGCCGCATTGGCAAGGTGCCGCGTCACATGAGATGCAGGGGGTCGCGGTCGAGCGAGACGCGAACATCGGATCCCCTGGCCCGGAACTTCGCCGCAACCGACCCAAGCGTCCGCCCGATGCCCGCGACGCCGCCTCGAAGCAGAACATGCCAGCGGTAACGCCCATGAAGCCTTTCGATCGGCGCCGGGGCCGGCCCAAGCACTTCGACACCCTCGAGGCGACGGTCCCGCAACCATTTGTCCAGCGACTCGGCGGCGGCCAGCGCATCGGCCTGGACCGGACTGCTCAGAAGGATCCGAGCCATGCGAAGGTGCGGCGGATAGGGAGGATCGGTCCTCGCCCCCACTTCGCGCTCCACGAATCCCCGGTAGTCGTGGGCGACCGCCGCGCGCACCACATAGTGGTCCGGCACGTAGGTCTGAATGACCACCTCGCCCGGCAGACTCCCCCGCCCCGCCCGCCCCGCCACCTGGGACAGCAGCTGGAAGGTCCGTTCGCAGCTCCGGAAGTCGGGCAGATGCAACCCGGTGTCGGCGTTGATGACCCCCACCAGCGTCACCCGGGGGAAATCGAGGCCCTTCGCGATCATCTGCGTCCCCAGGAGGATGTCCACCTCCCCCTTGCGGACACGTTCCAGGATGTCCCGGTGCGCCCACTTCCCCCTCGTCGTGTCCATATCCATGCGCGCGACCCGTGCGCCCGGGAAGCTCTCGACCAGGACGCGCTCGACCTGCTCCGTGCCAAGCCCTCCGTACGTCATCTCGCGGGAACCGCAGCGGGTGCAGCGCGCCGGTGGGTCCTTGGCGTGGCCGCAGTGGTGGCAGATCATGCGGCGGCGCGCCCGGTGCAGCGTCATGGAAACCGAGCAGTCGACGCACTCGCCCACGGCGCCGCAGCTCTCGCAGAGCGCGAAGGTCGCATAGCCGCGGCGGTTGAGGAGGAGGATGGTCTGTTCCCGGCGCGAGAGTCGCTGCCGCACGGCGTCCGCGAGCATCGGTGACAGGATGCGCGGGTGGGGTGGGGGCGGGGTGGGGGCGTCGTCCGTGGCCGCCGGTGGCGCCTCGGGCGGGCGCACCCTGAGGTCGACGACACGCACCTCTGGAAGGACGCCGCCGCCGACCCGGTCGGGCAGCTCGAGAAGCGCGTACTTCCCCGAGCGCGCGTTCATCCAGCTTTCGAGCGAGGGCGTGGCCGAGCCCAGCACGCAGACCGCGCCGGTGCGCCGGGCGCGCACCACGGCCACATCGCGCGCGCTGTACCGCGGCGCTTCGGACTGCTTGTAGCTGCCGTCGTGCTCCTCGTCCACCACGATGGCGCCCAGTGCCGCGACCGGGGCGAAGACTGCCGAACGGGCGCCCACCGCGATGCGCTTCTCGCCGGATCGCAACTGACGCCAGGCGTCCTGGCGCTCGCCGTCCGAGAGCCCCGAGTGCAGCACGGCCACCAGGTCGCCGAAGGCCTGCCGGAAACGAGCGACGGTCTGGGGAGTCAGCGCGATCTCGGGCACCAGCACGACCGCGCCCCCACCCCCCGCCACCACCCGCCGGATCAGCTCGATATAGACCAGCGTCTTCCCCGAACCGGTTACCCCGTGCAGAAGAAAGGCCCCACCCCCGTCCCCCAGGGCACCCCCGAGCCGCGCCAGGACCTTGCGCTGGGCCGGCGTGGGAGCGTGCACCGGCTCCGCCTCGACCGCCTCGTCCCGGAACGGGTCCCTTACGACCACCTCCTTCCTCACCCGCACGAGCCCCTTCTTCTCCAGCCCCCCGATCACGCCGCGGCTGAAACCGCCTTCCAGCAGCGTGGCCAGCGCCTGGCTTCCACCCGCGCCCACGAGCTGTTCGTACGCCTCACGCTGCCGCCTCGCCCGGCCGAAGATCCGGTCCAGTTCCTCCAGAGTACCCATCGAGTGGGCCACGCGGACCATCGCGCGACGCGCGGGCGCCGGTTCCGTGGCGGAGGGGTTCGCCATGCGCGCGGGCAGCATCGCGCGCAGCACGATTCCGAGGGGTACCACGTAGTACTGCGCGACCCACTGCGCGAGGCTCCACAGCTCGGTGTCGATGGAGGGTTCCTGCTCGAGTACCGAGACCACGTCTCTCAGGCCCGGGACCTCCGACCCGGGACCCAGAACCCAGCCCACCACGGTTCGGTTCCTGAAGGGCACCCGCACGCGCGTCCCCGGCCGGGGAACCGGTCCGGCCAGGCGATAGTTGAAGGCCCGCGGCAACGGAACCGGCAGCGCCACCTCCACGAGCGAACCGCGGCTGGGTGACATCAGGCGGCCAGAAAAAGACAGGTTATATTGGAACCAGGCACAGCCCTCTCGTTGTCCGACGAGGCCACGCCGCCTCCGAAGGTCATGATGAACATCCGAAAACCATTTTCCGCCGCCACCCTCACAACGATTCTCGGCACATTCGTCCCGGTCGGCCTGGCCGCCCAGGAGAAGCCTCCGAAGTCGTTGGCACGGCTTGGTCTGCCCGACGATCCGACGACGGTGCCTCACCTGGTGGCGACGAGGGACCTGCCGATCTTCCACCTCTTCCAGGTCGGATGCCCGGCCGATGGCGGATGGGTCGCTGCCGCGTTCGACGCACTCGAAGAAGCGGCGGAGACGGACACGATAGTGCGGGGGCGACTGGGGTCGGCCCTGGGAGCAAGGCTTCTGTCCCGGGAGCTGTGCCTTGACGACCTTCCCCGGTTCGATTCCTGGCTCGGTGGCGAGCTGCGTCGCGAGTGGAGCGATGGGATGCTCGCCGCGTTCGACCCGGAAGACATGAGACCGTTTGGCCTCCTGACGTATCTCTCATTGTCGCAGAATCCGGCCACGCAGGCGCTTGTACGGGACATCGCCATGGACGCCACCGTTGCCGGGTACTGGCGCGATCGCGCCGCCCGGACGATGATCGACCAGCGGTACGGAGAGGACTCGGCGGGCACGGACCGCGCGAGCAACCAGCGCTACCTGGACGCTGTCCAGTCGGTGCTTTTCGACCTGGCCTCAGGCCCTCCGCTCCCCGAATTCGAGGGGCCCACGGAAGTGTGGCTTCGCACGACGCTGGGCCGGAGTTTCGAACGCGAGTACGAGCGCGTTCTGCGGGACGCCGGACGGGCGGGGGGTTAGCCGGCTTGAGGACTCCGCAGTGAATCACAGCAGCAGAAACACATCCTGCTGCGGCTCCGACACCGTAACCTCCGGCCCATCCGGTCCCATGAACATGTTGATTTCGGTGCGCAGCCCCACGTCGTCCGCTATGTAGATCCCCGGTTCCACGGAAAAACCCACCCCCGGAACCAGCACGCGGTCGTCGCGTGTCTCCAGGTTGTCCAGGTTGGGGCCGCGGCCGTGGATGTCGAGGTCGATCGAGTGGCCGGTGCGGTGGATGAAGTACTCGCCGTACCCGGCATCGGTGATGATGCGGCGGGCCACGTCGTCCCCCTCGAAGCCGCGCAGCACTTCGCCCCGGGCCCAGCGCGCCCGCAGCGACTCGACCACGCCGTCGCGCGCGGCCTTGACCGTTTCCCAAAGCTCGGCGAACCGGGGGGGCAACTCGCTGCCCAGGTAGCCCATCCACGTCTGGTCGGCGGGCACGGAGTTCTCGTGGAAGCCGCCCCACAGGTCGATCAGAAGGAGGTCGCCGCGCCGGATGGGCTCGCCGGTTTCGCCGGGGTCGTAGTGGGGATCGGCGGCCTTCGGGCCGATCGCCACGATGCAGTCCGCGTGAATGGGCGCGCCGCGCCGGGCCAGCTCGTCGCGGATCCAGGTGGCGAGCGCGCCCTCGGTGATGGTCTCGCCGCGGGAGACATGGTCGGCGGCGCGGGCGAAGGCGTCCCGGGCCAGTACCTTGACCAGCTCCGAAGCACGGCCGTGCTCCTCGCGCTGAACCGGGGTCCACACCGCGTAGAAGGTCGACACCAGGTCGCCGGAGCTGTGCAGTTCGACGTCCATGTCGACGATCACGTCGCGGATGCCGGCGGGCAGGAGGTCAAGGTAGGGGACGTCGGCCCGCGCCGAGGTCTCGGTGGCCACCCGCGCGCACCCGTCCAGCAGGTCGCGCAGCCGGTCCACCATTTCAATGCGGCTCGAGTAGCTGTCGCGGGGCCAGTCCAGGTGGCGCCAGGACGAGTGTTCGATGGCGTGGATCAGGAGGCGTGGGGGACCCGACGCGGGGACGAGGGCGAAGCCGCGCCGGGTGGTCCACTCCAGCCCGAGCAGGGCGCGTCCGATCGGGTTGCGATCCTTGAAGTCGTAGAGCAGCCAGCCGTCCAGTCCCATGTCGCGGAGCGCCGCCTGCACCCGGGCAACGCCCTCGTCCGTGGTCAGCAGCGCCTGCGAGTCACCCGCTTCCGGCTTCATAGTTGTGCTTCCTCCATCTCTTCGAGTTCCGCGAGGGCCGCGTCCAGCCGGTCCCGCTCCTCTTCGGAAATTGCATCGGTTCCCGCCACCGCCGCCGCCGGCCGCATCAGGCGGCGCAGCGCGACCACGACCAGACCGAGTCCCAGCAGCAGCGCCAACGGCGGCACCACCCAGGCCAGCAGGCCGAACCCGCTCGTTTGCGGCAGGGCCCGGTATTCCTCGCCCCACGCCGCCACCATCCACTCGACCAGACTGTCCGCGCCCAGGCCCGCCAACGCTCCGGCCTGTAGGCTGTCGCGTAGCGCCTCGGCGTCGCTCGTCGGGCAGACTTCGAGCATGAACCCGGGACAGAACGGAGAACGGAGCTTCGAAATCGCCTCGCTCGCCTCGGGGTGGAGTTCCTCGGCGACCGCCGCCGCTTCGCGCGAAGCGAGTTCAGCAGCTTCCGGCGGGAGGTCCGCTCCGCACGCCGACACCAGCACCGCGAACAGCGGCGCGAACCAGCGTCCCGCGCCAGCGACTCTCGTCAACCGGACATTCATTGCGCCTCCGGCCACGCCGGATCTGTCCTGGTGTCCAGCCTTTATTTCCTTCATCGCTCAGACATCCATCGCGACCCCCGCAAGCGCCCGGATCACGGCCACGCATCCCGCACCCGTGCGCTGCGGGTCGTAGCCTCCCTCCAAGAATACCACAACGCGACCCCCACAGCAGTCCTCCGCGGCCTCCATCACCTTGAGCGTCGTCTCGTGGAGGTCCCCGGGCTCCAGCAGCTGGCCGCCCAGCGGATCCCCCGCCAGCACGTCGAAGCCGGACGACACCAGGATGAAGTCGGGCTCGCAGCGCGAAACCGCCGTCTCCAGCGCCATGCGGAAGACCCGCAGATAGTCGGGCCGGGGCGTCCTCGGGCTCAGCGGCACGTTCAGGGTGAACCCCTCCCCCTTCCCCCGCCCCGTCTCGTTCGCGGCCCCCGTGCCCGGGTAGTGCGGGTACTGGTGGAGCGAAAGGAAGAACACATCGGGGTCCTCGTAGAAGGCGTCTTGCGTGCCGTTCCCGTGGTGAACGTCCCAGTCCACGATCAGGACGCGATCGGCCTCGCCCCGCGCGCGAAGGTTTGCGGCCGCGATCGCGATGTTGTTGAAGAGGCAGAATCCCATTGCGCGGCCCGGCGTTGCGTGATGCCCGGGAGGGCGCGCGGCCACGAAGGCGTTGCGATACCGCCCCTCAACCACTCCGTGCACCGCCTCCAACCCCGCCCCCACCGTCCCCAGCGCCGCCTCCCACGACGCCCCCGAGACGCGCGTATCGGCGTCGATCGCCACCGGCTGGCCGAACTCCCGAGCCTGGTCCACCGCCTCGCGCACCGACTCGATCAGTGCCTCATCGTGCACCAGCGCCACGTCCTCCACGCTCGCCACCTCCGGCGCCACCTGTTCCACCCGGCCGTGCAGCGCCACCAGGTCCTCCTTCAGCGCCGACGCAATCGCGCGCAGCCGCCCCTGGTGCTCGGGATGCCCCCAGCCGGTGTCGTGCAACACCGCCGAGGGGTGCATGAAGAAGGCGGTGGGCGTCATGTGCCGCCCACCGGCTCCACCACCCGCGCGATCCGCTCCTGAATGCTCAGGATCTCGGGCCGGCGTGTCCGCATGGCCGTCACCGCGTCCACCGCCGCGCTCGTCGCCGACATCGTCGTCAGATACGGCACCCCGTACGCGATCGCCGCGCGCCGCATGGCGTAGTCATCGTACTGCGACTTCTTCCCCAGCGGCGTGTTAATCAGCAGCGCCACCTTCCCGCTCACGATCCGGTCCACGATGTGGGGACGCCCCTCGCCGACCTTGTGAATTCTTTCACAAGGGACGCCGAGCTGGGTCAGGTGGTTGCGCGTGCCCCCCGTTGCGAGGACCCGGAAGCCCAGATCCGCCAGCCGTCGCACCAGCGGCGTCACCGTGGGCTTGTCGGAGTCATTCACGGTCACGATCACCGACAACCCGTCCTCCCCCTCCGGCAGCCGGTTCCCCGCCGACACCTGCGCCTTGGCAAACGCCATCCCGAAGGAGTCGTCCACGCCCATTGCCTCGCCCGTCGACCGCATCTCCGGTCCCAGCAGCGTATCCACATCGAACCGGTTGAACGGGAAGACCGCCTCCTTCACCGCGACCCCATTCACCTCCGGCTCCGAAGGCACCTCCAGATCCGCTAGCCTCTCCCCCGCCATCACCCGCGCCGCCAGCCTCGCCAGCGGCACCCCCGTCGCCTTCCCCACGAACGGCACCGTCCGCGACGCCCGCGGGTTCACCTCCAGCACGTACACCTGCCCCCCCTTCACCGCGTACTGCACATTCAGCAGCCCCACCACACCCAGCTCCAGCGCGAACCGCCGCGTCAGCCGCCGCATTTCGTCCAGTTCAGCACGGCCCAGCAGGTACGGCGGCAGCACGCACGCCGAGTCGCCCGAGTGCACCCCCGCGTCCTCGATGTGCTGCATGATCCCGCCGATCACCACCTCGGTCCCGTCCGACAGCGCGTCCACATCGGCCTCGAAGGCGTCCTCCAGGAAGCGGTCGACCAGCACCGGGTGGTCGGGCGATGCCTTCACCGCCCGCGCGAAATACCCCTTCAGCGATTCCTCGTCGTACACGATCTCCATGGCGCGCCCGCCCAGCACGTACGACGGCCGCACCAGCACCGGAAAGCCGATCTCCCGCGCAATCACGAGCGCCTCCTCCTCGCTCATCGCCGTCCCGTTCGCAGGCACCCGCGCCCCGATCCGCCGGCACACCTCCTCGAAGCGCCGCCGGTCCTCGGCCCGGTCGATCGCGTCCACCGAAGTCCCCAGGATCGACACCCCCAGCTCGGCCAGCGCGTACGCAAGATTCAGCGGCGTCTGCCCCCCCAGCTG
>LXNI01000035.1_pt1 | contig 134216 bp, 101 predicted proteins | sample 809091 | NCBI WGS metagenome assembly LXNI01 (sample SAMN04870527, study PRJNA318959) | sponge metagenome | biome: 01000161; feature: marine sponge reef; material: water | host: Sarcotragus foetidus | place: Greece: Milos, Mediterranean Sea | collected 2013-05-29 | depth 5-7 m
GTCCTGTCGAGGCGAACCATGCGGGAGTTCGACGAGATGTGCCTCACGCCAGTCCGGGAAATGACGCCGGAGGACATTCGTGAGCTGCGGCTGCGGGAGCATGCCAGCCAAGCGGTGTTCGCACGCTACTTGAACGTGACCACGAGCCTGGTGAGTCAGTGGGAACGAGGACAGAAGCGGCCGCGGGGCGCCTCGTTGAAGCTTCTGACCCTGGTCGAGAAGAACGGTTTGGGCGCGGTCGCGTGACGGACCCCGCCCTCGCATCACGCGTTGCGCCACAGCCCGTTGCCAACCTACCGGGCGGTCGGTAGACTGGACGGCAGCCCCTCCGGTACACGATCCGATGACAGCACTGGACAGCGCCCCGCACGCGACCGGCCGCACCGCGACCGGCGAAACCGACCCGGACCGCCGGGCCGAGATCTACCGCAACGCGGCGCGCATCTTCCACCGCAAGGGGTACCACGCCACCTCGATCAACGACATCGCGGCCGCCGTGGGACTGACCAAGGCCGGGCTCTACTACTACATCAAGGGCAAGCAGGATCTGCTGTTCGCGATCATGAGCTTCGCGATGGACCAGCTCGACGCGCAGGTCATCGAACCGGCGCGCCGCCAGCAGGATCCGCAGGCCCGCCTGGAGACGATCGTCTCCCGCCACGCGCGCCTGATCACCCAGGACTCGTCGGCGCTGACCATCCTGGTCAACGAACTCGAGGGGCTGCTGCCCGATGACCGTGCCGACATCATCGGCAGGCAGCGGGACTACGTCGAGTTCATCGCCGACACCCTCGCTGCCCTGCGCGACGAGGGCAAGGTCCTCGGCCTCGACCCGACGATTGGCGCCTTCAGTCTCGTCGGCATGATCCTCTGGATCTCCCGCTGGTACCGGGCGGACGGGCGGCTCGACGCGGATGAGGTGGTGGCGGAAGTGACGCGGATGGCGGTTGCGGCCGTCTTGAATCGGAACGCCGAACAGGCGGAGGACCCCGACGAGTAAGGGCTGCGGCCCAACAGGAAAGTGGCGAAGGACAACAAGGCCTCGCCCACAGCGAAGGAGAATCGAGAATGAGAGTGCTTGTCTGCCTGAAGCAGATCCTCGACCCGGACGTTCCGGCCCGGGACTTCGAGATCGACCCGGCGGCCAAGGCGGCCAAACGCGGCGGCGCGAACCTGGTGACGAACATCTTCTGCGAGAACGCGATCGAGACCGCGCTCCAGTTCCGGGAGGCTGCCGGCGACGTCAAGGTCACCGCGCTCTGCTACGGAGAGTCTTCGGCTGAGGACTGCCTGCGCAAGGCGATGGCAATGACAGTCGACGAAGCGTGCCTCGTGGAACGCGAGGGCAACACGAATCCCGACGCCGCGGCCGTTGGACAGGTGCTGGCGGCTGCCATCTCGCGCCTCGAGCAGGACGGCGGCCCGTTCGACGCCGTGCTCGTCGGCCGGGAATCGGGCGACTGGGGCACCGGTCAGACGGGCGGCGTACTGGCCGAGGAACTCGGCCGTCCCGCGCTCGGCTTCGTCGAGAGCCTGAGTCCCGGCAACGGCGGCATCACACTCCGTCGCCAGACCGACGTCGGCATCGAGGTCGCGGAAGCCGAACCCCCGTTCGTCGTCACGATCACGAACAACGAGGACAACGTGCCGCGCATCCCGAAGACGCGCGACGTGATGATGTCCTACCGCAAGCCGCTCCAGAAGGTGAGTCCGGCCGACCTCGGACTGGACGGCGACGAGATCCGGAACGGCTTCTCGAGCTTCGAAGTCGAGGAGATCTTCGTGCCGACGGATGAAGTCGATTGCGAACTCGCCGAGGGCGACACGCTGGACGAGCGGGTCGATCAACTGGCGCGGAAGATCCACGAAGTCGTGGCCTCGATCGGCTGACGCGGAGCAGGAACCCCGATAGAGACGGCAGAAGGAGAGAAGGATGGCGAACGTTGCAGTCTGTGTTCTGGGAAGTTTCGGCTATGACCGCGCCGCGCAGGGCGCCGTCGGCGCCGGGCGCGCCCTGGCTGGAAGCGTCGGCGGCGAGGTCCATGTGCTGGTCATCGGCCCCGCCGACGAGGAAGCGGTCGCCGCGATGGCGGCCGTTGCCGACCGCGTCGTGGTTGGCGCCAACGAGGAGCTGCGGGACGTCCAGCCCGAGCAGGCCCTGCAGGCAGCCGAGCAGCTCCACGCCGCGGGAGGCGGGGACTACGTCGCCGTGCTGCTGAGCAACGACACCTACAGCCAGGAGATCGCGCCCCGGCTCGCCCACCGACTCGGCGGCAGCTCGATGGCCGACGCGGCGGCAATCCGCATGGACGGCGACCACCTGCTGGCCCAGCGCACCGCCTACGGCGGCAAGGCGATCTCGATCTACCGGCTGAAGAAGAGCCCGGCGGTCGTCTGGCTGCGGGCGCGCGGCTTCGAACCGGCCCCCGAACGGCCGTCATCAGGGGATGTGACATCGGTCGACCTGAACCTCGACCCGCCACGCATCCGGATCGTCGGCCGTGAAGTGGCCGCCCAGGAAGGCGTCCGGCTCGAGGACGCCCCGGTCATCGTATCCGGCGGCCGCGGACTCGGCGGTCCCGAACCCTTCCAGGAACTGGGGAGGCTCGCCGAAACGATCGGCGCCGAGCAGGGCGCTTCACGCGCCGCCTGCGACGCCGGGTGGGTACCCCCGAACTGGCAGGTCGGCCAGACCGGCAAGAAGGTCGCCCCCGAGCTCTACATCGCGATCGCGATCTCCGGCGCCAGCCAGCACCTCCTCGGCATGGGCGACAGCAAGGTCGTCGCCGCGATCAACACGGACGCCGACGCGCCGATCTTCAAGCACTGCAGCTTCGGCATCGTCGAGGACTACAAGCAGGTCGTCCCGCTGTTGACCGAGAAGCTCGCGGCGCTGTCGGGGTAAAGTCCTGTGAACGCTGACGATACGCTCGCATCCGTCTAGTCGGCCGAGTCACGCCGAACACTCGTAAGGGAACCACCAGGCAAAGGACCTGACGCTTGCACCGAACCTCCTGCTGCTGTGCTCTGGCCCTGGTCGCCCTTCCTTTCGGATCGGCCCGTGCGTCAGGGCCAGCCGACTTCCCGGGAAACAGCGGAACGGAGCAGCAAGTAGAGGAAGCGGTCCTTGGCGGTTTCGCCCGCGGGATGCTGCTTGGCGCGACGGACACGGTCGTACGACGGTTCAAGGCGAGGCCGGACCGAAACCGCGTGAAGATGAAGTCGCTCGACCGCTGCGAAGCCACGCGCCGGAACCGCATCAACGTAGAGCGCATCGACCTGGAGAGGGGCCGCGCAGCGGGTCACGAGGTGTGCGGAACACCCGACATGGACTTCGACTTCGCGACGGACAGTTTCGAGTTCGTCCGCAAGGTGGCGCCGCTCGACGACGAACGCCCAACCGGAAAGCTGGCACTCTGGGGGGCAGGGGTTCGTCGATCCGTCCGCGGACGAACGGGCGGTAACGCGTACACGGTCGCGCCTGAACTGCCCTTCGTCGGCGTGGACTACACCGCCGGGCGTCTCATGTTCGGGACCGCCGTGTCCTGGTTCGACGCCACCGGGCGCTACCGGTTCGCGGACGCGGGCAGCGGCGCCGTGCGTCTCGACCTGGGCGGCGTCTACCCCTACGCCCGCTACGCATCGGGTTGCCGGGGGCCGTCCCGGAAGTCGTGCCGGACAGAGCTCTGGGCCGTGGGAGCCATGGGCCAGGGCGACCTCGTTCGAGGCACGGACACGACGGCGGGAGCGCCTCCGTCCTCGGATGCACGGATGCGGCTTGGCCTCGCCGGTTTCCGCCAGCAGGTGGCGAAAGCCGGGTCACTCGAGTTCGCCTTGCGCGGCGACGTCGGCTCCGCCGTCATCGAAGGCGGCGAACACCTCGGCCGATCTACCGGGGACGCCAGTCTCGGCGGCGACGCGAGCAGGGGACGCATCGGTCTCGAAGGCTCCCTGACCCGCAAGGTCGGCGCGGTGGTCTTCCGCCCCTTCACCCAGGTCGCCCAACGATATGACGGCGGCTCCTCGACGAGCGGAACCGGGACGGAACTCGCCGGCGGCCTGGAACTGATCTCCGCCGACGGTCGGCTACGGGTCCAGGCCACCGGCAGGACTCTGGTCACCCAGGGCCTGGCCCGCTACGAGGAAGAGAGCGTGGGCGCCACGATCGAGCTTCGTCCAGCGACAAGGGACGGCGAGGGACTGTCTTTGCTGGTCGCCCAGCAGTTTGGCGGCGCCGCGGCGCGTGCGAACGCCCTGTGGCGCTCCGACGCTCCCCGGTGGATCGGAATGTCTCCCGATGCGCTCGCCACCGCCTCCGCCCGGACGGATCCCGGAGCGTCGCAGACTCGGGCCGAAGTCGCATGGGGAGTTGGACTCGGCGCATCGTTGGTGACGCCCTTCGCGCAGGCCATGGCCAGGTCGGCAACCGGGCAGGAACACCTTCGGCTCGGCGTCCGCCACTCGATGCGCAAGGGCTCGCCCCACCGGGTGAACCTGGAGGTCACCGCCGAGCGTCCGCAGGTCACTCTGAGCAGCGACTTCGCGGAGTACAGGCTCGGCGTCGCCGGTCAGGTCCGTTTCACGATCGGCTGACCAAGAGTCACGGGAAATCTCCGTCAGGATGAACTTCGGGCGTTCAAGTTGCTGGCTCGGCAGTATCTTGCGCTGGACCGGGCAGGACTCGCGGCGATCGAGGCGGTTGGCGCGATCATCGAGGTGAAGTGCAATGAAGAAGCAGTACAAGACTGAGGCGTTGGCTTCCGCGCATGAAGCGGCCCTGGGTCTGGCGGAGGCGGGCGTCCTGTCGAGGCGAACCATGCGGGAGTTCGACGAGATGTGCCTCACGCCGGTGCGGGAAATGACGCCGGAGGACATTCGTGAGCTGCCACTGCGGGAGCGTGCCAGCCAAGAGGCGGTCGCCGTCGGCGACGTGCTGCGCGTCCGCGTCCTGCCGCCGGAGGCGTGGCGATGACGCGCCCTAGCGACCGCGTGAACGGCGCGCCGACGTTGGTCGCCGCACTGGTCGCCGTAGCCTTGGTCGCGGTCGCCGCCGTCCTGTTCGCGCAGCATGCTGGCCCGGAACCGTTGCCGTGTGCAGCTGCGGCGGCCTACGCCGCTGACCTAGCGACCGTTGCACACCTGTTCAGCGGCCATGAAGCCTCCAACCCGGTCGCGCGCGCCCTGGTCGACGCTGAGGAAGCCCTACGCGCATGCCTGCTGCCGCCGGCGGCGGTCCGATGAGGCGCAGCGTCAGGGTGCGCCTGTCGAGAAGCCGGCCCAGCCGCCGCTGGAGGCCGGCGCCGACGGCGGAACCTGAGCTACCGATCGAGGCCGAGGGAGGCTTCGTGGCCCGCTGGCGCGTCCGTAGCCGCGACGCCCTCGGCCTGTTCCCGAACCGTGAGGCCGCGGTCGCGCACATCCGCACTGACGGCGGCCTGCCTGAGCGCCTGCCGCATCCGGTCGAAGTCGAGGATTCCGCCCCGGTAGCGGTCCCGGATGCCTGCCTGCTGTTCTGCGACCGCGCCGGCTGCGACGGAGCGCGGTACGCCATCGCCGCCGACTCGGCGATCATCGGTCTGTTGTGCGTGGTCTGCGGTCACGTCCTGCCGGAGACTGAGGCGTGAGCGGAATCGCCGACATGACGCCGGAGCAACGCGCCGAGGCGACGGCGCAAGCGCAGGCCGCGAAAGCCGGCAAGTCCGCGGCCTACCGCGCTGCCGGCGTTCCGCCCGCTCCGGCGCTATCGCCGCGTTCTGCGCCGAGTGCATCTACGACCCCGGCGGCGGGGCCTGCGCCGCTCGGATCCGCGCCTGCCAGTCGAAGCGCTGCCCGCTCTGGCCCTACCGTCCCGGAGCCGACCCGCTGACGGAGCTGGGACCGGACTTCGAGGCTTCGACCTATCCCGCCGTCGCCAACCGCAAGCGCCGAGACTGGCGCAAGGCGTCCTGACGTGCGGCCCTGCCGCCAGAAACGCGCAGGAAGCGCCGATCACGCCCCTGCAGGCTGAGTAATTGCCGGCGGCCGCGACGAGCAACTCGTCCAGACGCTGCTTCGGATTCGCGATGCTCTCGAGTTCCGCGACTCTCGGAGCACCGATTCTCGCGGAGGGCGCCCCAGCTGCTTTCGCGATCGCTCGTGCGTCGAACAGAATCCAGGCCTCCGACATCTGCACGGGCACGACAGGCACGACGTCCGGCCGCTCGACGCCCTCGAACTCCTGAAGGCGCTCCTCGAGAGAGATTCCCTCAGAATCACGGTGAACGAAGACCAGCATGTCTCCGGAGTCCTGCTTCGCAGGGATTTGCTTGACGCTCCCGCGACGCTTCCGAAACTGCGGTTCCAGTATCTCCACCTGCGGGTCGACCCGATGAATCGCCCACTCAATGATGGGCACGAGGAGCCGGTCCGTTCCGCCGTCGGCGACGATGGACCACGTCAACTGCCTTGTCATCTCGCCGATCCGAACTCGATCTCCAACTGCTCGTAGTCCTTGTTCAGTGGAGACCCTCCCACGAAATCGCCGACAGCCTCCCGCCCTATCGGCAGCGCATCCGGTGCGCCGCCATTCAGGAGTTCCGCCCGCCACTCCTCCGCCACCGGCCTGAAGACGCTGATGGGGCCGCTCCCTTTCGTGAGGGCGCGCTCGACGAACACGAGATCGCGAAACGGGAGTTGTCTGGCCACTTCCGGAGAATGCGAGTTCAACACGACCTGTCGTAGGGGATTGTCGCTCGCGACGGGGCTCTCTACGTCGACCGCGTAGTCCTGCAGCAACTCCACGAGGTTAGGCACACGCGACGGGTGAATCCCGTTCTCGGGCTCCTCGATACACAGCACGGCGCGGTCCCGCACATCCGCGAGCATCAGGACGAGGGCGATGTAGCGCAACGTGCCGTCCGACAGGGATCGCCCGTACAACCAGTTGTCCACTCCGTGAATGCGCGCCCGCAGGGCAAGCTGGTCCCGCAAGTCGTCAGAGAAGACATCGAGTTCCGCGATGTCGGAGTTCAACTGCCGAAGCCGGTACAGAATCTCCGCCCTTACGTCGGAGTTCAGCCCGATCAGGGCATTCAGGGTCGCCGGCATGTGACCACCGTCCGCCGCAACATGGGGCGACGCGCCACGAGTATCCGGAGTTCTCATCGCGCTGGGTTCAAGGTGGAGGATCCTCCACGAGGACATCTCCCGCTTGGCGGCCAAGACGGTCGGGTAGTCCGCCGTATTCGTGCCACCGACAACGGTTAGCGGAGATCTGCCGACAGGCGCCGGACGTCCGCGGCTTCCGCCATCACCGTGGAGCTGGATTCGGTCTTCCCTGGTGGAGATCAGCGGCCCGCCCCTGCGCGATCCCAGCGCTACCGTCTTGCGGAACTCCTTGGACGTCTCGAAACCGATGAACTTCCGGTAGTCCCCCATCTTCGCGTGGGTCAGGCTTTCCTGTTCCACGAGGAGGCGGTCGGAGCTTCGATCGTAGGCCAAGCCGATCTTGTAGGTCAGCAGCGTCGTACTCGCCACGGCCCTCTCACCGAAGTCGTCCGCCGTCTCGAGTGGAACGACCATGTCGGCGCTCAACTCGACCCGCCGGCCGGGGTCGCGGGTGAACACGAGGTCGAGCGGTGAGTGCCCGCCGTCGCTCGTGCGCCGCACCTCGGCAGCCGCTCCGACAACGTCCCGACGGGCCAGCGCACTGAGAAAGTGGATCGCATCGAAGAGATTGCTCTTCCCGACCCCGTTGTGACCGACGAAGCACGTGAACGGGCCGAAGCGGACGCGAGCTTCCCTGATGCTCTTGAAGTTCCTTATGGACAGAGAGACGAGCATCAGCAACCAACTCGTGCAACCGGCGGCGCAAGCGCCCGTCGCTCCGGGCCGCCGTTCGGGCGCCCATGAAGCCTACTACCCAAGGCCTCTCTCGAGACTGTTCCGTCGGGTCCGTGCGAGCGGGACACGACTCCTACGAGCCATCCTCGCTGCGCCCGCCGACGATCACCTGGTGCGCCTTGAGCCGTAGCGCATTCAGGCGGATGAAGCCGCGGGCGTCGGTCTGGTCGTAGCCGCCTTCGACGTCCATCGACGACAGGTTCTGGTCGTAGAGCGAACTCGGCGATTCGCGGCCGAGGATCGTCACATTGCCCTTGTAGAGCCGCAGGTGGACTGTGCCGTCGATGATCCGCTCGGCCTGGAGGAAGGCGGCGCGGATGAACTCCATCTCGGGCGCGAACCAGAAGCCGTTGTAGATCAGCTCGGCGAACTTGGGCGACAGGCCGTCGCGCAGGCGCTGCACCTCCCGGTCCATCGCGACGCCCTCGAGGTCGCGCAGCGCATGGTGGAGGATCGTGCCGCCGGGCGTCTCGTACACGCCGCGCGACTTGATGCCGACGAACCGGTTCTCGACGATGTCGATGCGGCCGATCCCGTTGCTGCCGCCGAGTTCGTTCAGGTACTCGAACAACGTCAGGGCATCCGTGTGCTCGACGCCGGCGGTCCGGTTTCGCACCCGCACCGGGCGAGCGTCCTTGAATTCGACCTCGATGTCGGTCGGCTCGTCCGGCGCGTCGAGCGGAGAGACCGTGAGCGAGAACATGTCTTCGGTCGGCGTCTGCATCGGGTCTTCCAGCAGGCCGGCCTCATAGCTCTTGTGCATCACGTTCTCGTCCATGCTGTACGGCTTCTCGGACGAGGCCTCGATCGGGATGCCCTGTTCCTCGGCGTAGTTCAGAAGATCCGTGCGGCCCTGGAACCGGCGCAGGAACTCGGCGTCCTTCCACGGCGCGTAGATCTCGACCTGTGGCGCCAGCGCGGCGTAGGCAAGTTCGAACCGGACCTGATCGTTGCCCTTCCCGGTCGCGCCGTGGGAGAGGACGTCGGCGCCCTCGCGGATCGCGATCTCGGCCTGGCAGCGCGCGATCAGCGGCCGCGCCAGCGCGGTGCCGAGCAGGTAGCGGTTCTCGTAGACCGCGTTGCCGGCGATCGCCGGGTAGATGAAGTCGGTCACGAACTCGCGGCGCAGGTCCTCGACGTAGACCTTGGAGGCGCCGATCGCCTCGGCGCGGCGGGCCTGATGGTCGAAGTCCTCGCGCTGACCAACATCGACGATCACGGCGACGACGTCGAAACCGCGTTCCTGCAGGGTGCGCAGGATGACGGAAGTGTCGAGACCGCCGCTGTAGGCGAGTACGGCTTTCTTCTTCGGAATGACTGGCTTGCTCGGCATGGCTGGCAGGACCTCCCTCAGGTCCGGAGACCGCTCCGGGCCGGCGGGAGACTATCCGCCCAGCGGCCCGCGGTGAAACTCGGTCACGGGCGGCCGCCGCCCCCGCCACCGCTCGAGAAGGAAAGAGCCGGTGTCGCGGCCGTCAGTCCTCGTCGACAGGATCGGCTGGAAGCAGGCCCACCGTACCGCTCCGCCAGAGCCGCCAGCGCACTCGAAACGCCAGGAAGATCGCCACGAAGACGAGCCCGAAGGTCAACCCCCACCACACGCCGCTCGGGCCCAACCCTCGCTGGAACGTCAGCCAGGCGCCGGCCGGCATGCCGATGACCCAGTAGCCCACGAGCGCGACGCCCGCCGGGAATCGCGTGTCGGCAGCACCCCGCAGTACGCCGGCGGCGGCCACCTGGAGGCCGTCGGCGACCTGGAACAGGCCGGCGATCGGAATCAGCGCGGCGGCCGAGATGATCACGCCCGGCACGTCGCTGAACAGGCGCGCCAGGAGGTGCGGCAGGGAGAAGAAGACGAGCCCGAAGGCGATCATCACCCCGGCGCCGAGGCCGAGGCAGACCAGGGCCGAGCGACGGGCCCCCGCCGGATCACGACGCCCGATCGCGTTGCCGACTCGAGTGGTTGCCGCGCCCGCGAAGCCGAGGGGCACCATGAAGGAGATCGAGGCGAGACTGATCGCCACCTGATGGCCGCTGAGTTCCGCCTCTCCCAGGCGGCCGATGAGCACGGCAGCGAAGCTGAACACGGTGACCTCGAGCGACACCTGAATCGCGATCGGCACCCCCACGATCAGGAAGGGACGCAGCGCGGTCGCACGCAACCAGGACCATCGCCATCCGCCGAGGTAGGGGCGCAGGTGACGCCATCCGAACGCCGCGACGACGATCAGCATCACCCAGCGGGATCCCGAGGTGGCGAAGGCCGAGCCCCGCACGCCGAGCGCCGGGAATCCCAGGTTGCCGAAGATCAGCGCCCAGTTCGCAAACACGTTGAACACATTGGCGACGCCGATTGCGATCAGGGCCGGCCTCACGATGCTCATCGCCTGAAGGGTCTGCCGCAGGCACATGAAGAGCAGGAAGGCGACGACGCCGGGGCCGATGCCCCGAAGGTAGGCGGACGCCGGCTGGATGATCGCCTCCGGTTGACCCGTGAGCGGCAGCACGCGATCCAGCCCAAGCACGATCAGGGTGGCGGGCAGCGCCAGCAGAACCGCCATCCCCAGGCCCCGGCAGAGCACCCTGCTGATCTGCCGATGGTCGCCGGCCCCGAACGCCTGCGCCGCCATCGGATCGATCGCCAGCAGGATGCCGATGAAGGACCAGATCACCGCGATGCTGAGCGCGTTGCCGATCGAGCCGGCCGCCAGATCGACCTCGGAGACCCGGCCCAGCATCATCGTGTCCACGGCGCCCATCAGCACCATGCCGACCTGCACCAGGATGACCGGCGTCGCCAGGCGCAGCACGGCCCTGAACTCCGTTCGCACGTCCGCGGACGGACGTGCGAACCGGGTCGCGCGTGACGCGTTCCTTGTCACGCGGGTTCCATTCCCACGTCCGCGGACGGACGTGCGAACCGGGTCGCGCGTGACGCGTTCCTCGTCACGAGGGTTCCGTTCGCGCGGGTGAACCGCCGGCCGCTGCAATCACGCTCTTCAAGGGACGGTATTGTAGGCACCGCTCACACCCCGAGATCGATCTTGCTCAGCTACATCCTTCGCCGGCTTTCCACCGGACTGGTCACCCTGTTCGGTATCTCGGTCATCTCGTTCTTCATCATCCAGCTCGTCCCGGGCGACCCGGCGCAACTCCAGACCTCCCAGATCGCCGACGCCGCGGTCTCGGAGCGCGTCTACCAGCAGTTGCGGGAGCTCTACGGCCTCGACAAGCCGATCCCGGTCCAGTACGCGAACTGGGTCGGCAAACTCGTCCAGGGCGACCTCGGCTCGTCCTTCCACGACGGAAGGAGAGTGTCCGCGAAGATCGGCGAGGCGCTGTGGCCGACCCTGTCCGTCGCGCTCCTCTCCTTCATGCTGACCCTGATCATCTCGACGCCGGTCGGGATCTACAGCGCCCTCCGGCAGGGGGGCGGTTTCGATCGTTCCGTCAGCACCGGCCTCTACATGCTCTATTCCGTGCCGAACTACGTCGCCGGAATGCTGCTCATCCTCTACCTGGGCGTGAAGTGGGACCTGCTCCCCTTCCGCGGCATGCGGTCCGACGGTTTCGACGACATGACGATGCTCGGCCAGATGTGGGATCTGGCCCAGCACTACGTCCTGATCACGTTCTGCTTCACCTTCGGCAACCTGGCCTACTACTCCCGCTTCATCCGCCAGAACCTGCTCGAGGTAGTGCGGCAGGACTATGTCCGCACCGCACGCGCCAAGGGACTCGGGGAACGGAGCGTGGTGCTCAAGCACGCCTTCACGAACAGCCTGATCCCGCTGATCTCCCTGATCGGCCTGACCTTCCCCTTCGTGCTCAGCGGCAGCGTGATCCTCGAGTACATGTTCAACTGGCCGGGGCTTGGCAGGTTGTACTTCGAGTCCGTGCTGCAGCGGGACTACCCGACGATCATGGCGCTCAACTTCATCACCGCCCTGCTCGTCCTCGGCATCACCTTCATCGCCGACCTGACCTACGGCCTGGTCGACCCCCGGATCAGCTATGAGAAGTGACGATGAGCGCTGAAGCGACGACAAGCGGCGAGCCGGCGCGCTCGTACTGGCACATCACCTGGCGTCGCTTCCGCAGGCACCGCCTCGGCATGGTCGGACTGTGCGTCGTCGCGGCGTTGTTCCTCGTCTCCTTCCTTTCGCCGATGCTGGCCAACGAGCAGCCGATCCTCTGCCACTTCGACGGCAGCTTCTACTACCCGGCGGTAATCGACCTGATCCACCAGATACCGGGAAGCAAGCTGATCATCAAGAAGCAGCGGCCCTACCGCCTCGCGACCTTCGACTTCAAGCGCGAGTTCGACCCGGACCGCGGCGATTGGGCGCTCTGGACGCCGATGCGCTACGGACCACGCGAGATCGCCGCCGGACCCCTGGCCGGCCCGTCCAGGCGCCACTGGCTGGGGACCGACCAGTCCGGGCGCGACGTGCTGTCGCGCATGGTCCACGGCACCGTCGTGTCGATGAAGGTCGGCTTCCTGTCGATGGGCATCGCCGTCATCCTCGGCCTGGTGCTGGGCTGCATCGCCGGCTACGCCGGCGGCATCGCCGACCTCGTCATCTCGCGCTTCATCGAGGTCGTCATGTGTTTCCCGCCGTTCTTCCTGATCCTCGCCGTCCTCGCCTGGTTCCCGCCCAGCATCGAGAACGTGATGATCGTGATCGGACTGACCCGCTGGGTCGGCATCGCGCGCTTCGCACGCGGTGAGATTCTGCGCATCCGCGAGACGGACTACGCGCTGGCCGCCCGCTCTCTCGGCGTCCGGCCGGCCCAGCTCGTGCTCCGCCACCTGCTGCCGAACGCCCTGGCCCCGGTCCTCGTCAGCGTGACCTTCGGCATCGCCGTCTCCATCCTGATCGAGGCCGGCCTTTCCTGGCTGGGCTTCGGGGTTCAGCCGCCCGATCCGTCCTGGGGCACGATCCTGCGCTCCGGCTACGAGAACCTGTTCACCGCCGGCCACATGATTCCTCCCGCCTGCGTCGCGATCTTCCTCGCCGTGCTGAGCTTCAACCTGGTCGGCGATACGCTGAGGGATGTGATCGATCCGCGGCTTCAGGCGGAGCGCGCTTGACCCGGGGCTGCTAGCGTTCGATCAAGGAGGTAGGCAGCGATGAGCCAGCCGCAGCAGTTGCACAGCCTCTCTCTCGACTACGTCGAAGCCCTCCTGGCCGAGTATCGCCGGGATCCGGCGTCCATCGACGACGAATGGCGAAGCTACTTCGACGCCCTGGCGGAGGCCGGGGAACTCGGCGACGGCGCGCTGGAGCCGTCGCTCGAGCCGCCCCCACTGTTCGGCGGCAACGGAGCTCCGGCAGCAGCGTCAACGACAGCGACCACGGCGCGGCCAGTCTCCCGGCCGACGGTGCGGAAACCGGCTGACGACAGCGCCCCCGCTACCACGCCCACCCTGACGGCGGCCATCGAACTCCAGCGCCGGGTCGACGACATGATCCGCAACTACCGGATTCGCGGCCACCTCTTCGCCGATATCAACCCGCTCCGCAATCCACCGGTGCTGCCGGAAGAACTGGAACTCGAGGGTCTGGGCATCAAGGAAAGCGACCTCGACCGCACCGTGTCCACCGCAGGCATCCCCGGCGCCGACACGGCGACGGTGCGCGAAGTCTGGGAGCGGATGCGCGACACCTACTGTCAGTACATCAGCGCCGAGTTCATGCACATCGACGACCTGGAGGTCCGCACCTGGCTCCAGGAACGAATGGAGATCAGCCGCAACCGGGTTCACCTGGACCGTCGCGAGCAGGTGCGGATTCTCAGGAAGCTCATCGACGCCGCCGTCTTCGAAGAGTTCATCCAGCGCAAGTATCTGGGCGCGAAGAGCTTCTCCCTCGAGGGCGCGGAGAGCCTGATTCCCCTGCTCGATCTGGCGATCGAGAAAGTCGCCGAACAGGGCGCCGTGGAGATTGTCTTCGGCATGTCCCACCGCGGTCGGCTGAACGTGCTGGCCAACATCATCGGCAAACCGACGCGGGACATCTTCCGCGAGTTCGAGGACCTCGACGCGGAGCAGTACACGGGCGGCGGCGACGTGAAGTACCACATGGGCCACTCGAGCGACTGGACCACGGACAAGGGACGCAGGGTCCATCTCTCCCTGTCGTTCAACCCCAGCCACCTCGAGTTCATCAACCCGGTAGCAATGGGGCGCGTGCGGGCCAAGCAGGACCGGATCGGCAACGAACTCCGGGACCGCGCGGCGCTGTTCCTGATCCACGGCGATGCCGCCTTCGCCGGTGAGGGGATCGTGCAGGAGTCGCTCAACCTGTCCCAGCTTCCCGCCTACCACATCGGCGGCGCGTTCCACGTCGTCGTGAACAACCAGATCGGGTTCACGACGCCGCCCGAGAGTTCGCGCTCGAACACCTACTGCACCGACGTCGCGAAGATGCTGCAGATACCGATCTTCCACGTCAATGGCGAGCAGCCCGAGGCGGTGGCCCAGGTCGTGAACGTGGCCCTCGACTTTCGCGAGCGCTATCGGCGGGACGTGGTGATCGACCTCTACTGCTACCGGCGCCGCGGCCACAACGAGGGCGACGAGCCCGCGTTCACGCAGCCGATGCTGTACGACGGGATCCGCGCGCGCGATCCGGTCCGGGTCCACTACCTCGAGCACCTGCTCGAACTCGGAGAGATCAAGCCCGAGGAGGCCGAGATCTACATTCAGCGCGAAGAGAAACGGCTCGAAGGAGCACTCGCCACCGCCCGGAGAATGAACGAGAAAACGAGTCCTCAGGCCTACGACGGTGTCTGGAACGCGTTCGTCGGCGGCCGCACCGAGGACATCCCGGAGCCCGACACCGGGGTTCCCGAAGCGAAGCTGCGCGAGTACCTGAAGCGGCTGGTCGAGCTCCCCGAGGACTTCAACCTGCACCGCAACCTCCGCCGCTTCATCACCGCCCGCGCCGAGATGGCGGAAGGCAGGCGGCCGCTCGACTGGGCCGCGGCCGAGGCGCTCGCCTTCGCGGCGACGGCCGATTCCGGCCAGCGCGTTCGGATGACCGGTCAGGATTGCGAACGCGGAACCTTCAGCCAGCGCCACTCCGTACTGCACGACCGCGTGACCGACAGGAACTACCGGCCTCTGATGAACGCGGCTCCCAACCAGGAGCCGGTCGAGATCTACAACAGCCCGCTGTCGGAGGCCGGTGTGCTCGGCTTCGAATACGGGTTCAGTCTGGACTATCCGGACGGACTGGTGCTCTGGGAAGCGCAGTTCGGCGACTTCGTCAACGCGGCGCAGGTGATCATCGATCAGTTCATCACCAGCGCCGAGGACAAGTGGAACCGGCTAAGCGGCCTCATCATCCTGCTGCCCCACGGTTTCGAGGGCCAGGGACCGGAGCACTCGAGCGCCCGAATCGAGCGCTGGCTCCTGCTGGCAGCCGAAGACAACGTGCAGATCGTCAACCCCTCGACGCCGGCTCAGTACTTCCACCTGCTCCGCCGGCAGGTGGAACGAGCTCTGCGCAAGCCGCTGATCGTGTTCACCCCGAAGAGCCTGCTGCGCCGCAAGGAAGTCGGTTCGGAGCTGGCCGAACTGGCCCACGGTGCATACCAGCCCGTCCTCGCCGATCCGGCGATCCGGACCGACGAGGACCGCGCGAAGGTCCGCCGCATCCTGCTCTGCTCCGGCAAGGTCTTCTACGACCTGGACGCTCACCGCCGGAAGACCTCCGCCGACGACCACGCGATCCTCCGCATGGAGCAGTTCTACCCGGCCCCAGGAGAGGAGCTCGACGCCGCGCTGGCCGGGTTCCCGGCCGAAGCGAAGGTCCGGTGGGTGCAGGAGGAACCGCGGAACATGGGCGCCTGGTCCTACCTGCGCCTGAACTTCGGTTTCCTGATGGGCAATCGGCCCCTCTCCGCCGTCTACCGTCCCCAATCGGCAAGCCCCGCGACCGGATCTTCGAGCAGCCACAAGCTCGAGCAGCAACAACTCGTCGAAGCGGCGTTCGCCGACTCGACCGGATCGGAATGAGAACTCCCCGAAAGCACCCCAGATGACCTACGAAGTCACGATCCCCGAGATCGGCGAATCGATCACCGAAGCGGTGATCCTGCGCTGGATCAGGAACCCCGGCGATCACGTGGGCCGGGACGAACCCCTGGTGGAGCTCGAGACGGACAAGGTGACCGTCGAAATGCCCTCGCCTGTCGCCGGCGTTGTGTCCGAGATCGTCGCCGCGGAGGGGGAGACCGTTCCCATCGGCGGCGTGATCGCCCGAATCGAGGAAGGCGCCGCCGCGACCGCGGGATCCGCCCCCGCAACCGTCGGCGCCCAGACGGATCTGCTCGCCGCCGCACCCGCCGCGCCGCCTCCGGCGGACACCTCAGCGGCGCCGGTCGCACCCGCAACGACCCAGGCGTCGACGACTGCCGAAGCTCCGCGCATCCTGCCCGCCGCGAAGCGCCTGATCGCCGAACACGATCTCGACGCCGGCGCCATTCCCGCGACGGGCAAGGGCGGCCGGCTGCTGAAGAGCGACGTGGTCGCCTACCTCGCCTCCCGCGAGGCCGAGGAGCCGGCGCCTGCCGAGCCGACCCCCGCCACCGCACCACCCGCGGCTGCTGCCGCAACGGCGCCGCGGGCCGCACCAGCCGCCCCACCTGCCACTGTCCCGCCGCAACCGGCAGCCGCGGCCACTCGTCCCGCGGGCGGCCGCGCCGAAGAGCGCGTCGCGATGACCCCGATTCGCCGCCGGATCGCCGAACGGCTCGTGGAGTCCCAACAGCAGGCCGCGCTCCTGACCACGTTCAACGAGATCGACATGTCCGCGGTCAAGGACTTCCGGTCGCAGTACCGGAACGACTTCGAGAAACGCCACGACGTTCGCCTCGGCTTCCTCTCATTCTTCGTCAAGGCGGCCGTCGACGCCCTGCGCCGCTTCCCGCGCCTGAACGCCGAGATCTCAGGCTCCGACATCATCTACCGGAACTACTACGACATCGGCATCGCCGTCAGCACGGACCGCGGCCTGATGGTCCCGGTGCTGCGCAGCGCCGAGCGGATGTCCTTCGCCGAGATCGAGGGCCAGATCGCCGACTTCGCGGGTCGGGCGCGCAAGGGCCGCATTCAGCTCCAGGAGCTCCAGGGCGGCACCTTCACGATCACGAACGGCGGCATCTTCGGTTCCCTGCTGTCGACGCCGATCATCAACCCGCCCCAGAGCGGCGTTCTCGGCCTGCACGCGATCCAGGACCGGCCGATGGTGGTCGACGGCGAGATCGTCGTCCGACCGATGATGTACGTCGCCCTGACCTACGACCACCGCATCGTCGACGGCCGCGAGGCGGTCAGTTTCCTGGTCCGGATCAAGGAGGCGATCCAGGATCCCGCGAGGATGCTGATCGAGGTGTAGCCTCCGCCAGCATGTCTGACGAGATCTTCGATATCGCCGTCATCGGCGCGGGGCCCGGCGGCTACGTCGCCGCGATCCGCGCGGCCCAACTCGGCTTCAACACTGCCGTCGTCGACGAGCACCCGGCGGCGGGCGGCGTCTGCCTGCGGGTGGGCTGCATCCCGAGCAAGGCGCTCCTCGAGTCGAGCCAGCGACTCGTCGCGGCCCGCAGCGAGCTCGCCGCCCACGGGGGCGTCGCGGGCGAGATCGGACTCGACCTGGCTGCGATGATGAAGCGCAAGGATCGGGTCGTGACCACCCTGACGCGGGGCGTCTCTTCCCTGCTCAGGAAGAACAAGGTCGACCATATCCAGGGCCGGGCGAAGCTCGGCGCCCAGGACGGCGAGCATCGGAGCGTGCTCGTAGCGACCGCGCACGGCGAACGGGAGATCCAGGCGCGAAACGTGATCGTCGCCACGGGTTCGCGGCCCGCCAGCCTGCCCGGCATCGAACCCGACGACGACCGGATCGGGTCCAGCACGGAGGCGCTGGCGTACGGCGAGGCGCCCAAGCGTCTGGTCGTGATCGGCGCCGGCTACATCGGACTCGAACTGGGGGCGGTCTGGAACCGACTGGGCTCCAAGGTCATCGTGCTCGAGTACCTGAACCGCATCCTTCCCGGCGCCGACACCGAGATCGCCGCGGCGGCCGAGAAGATCTTCCGCCGCCAGGGGCTCGACATCCGCCTCGGCAGCCGGGTTCTGGGAGCCTCGGTACGAAACGGCAACGACGGCGACCACTGCGTCGTCGAGGTCGAGGGCGCCGACCCGATCGAGTGCGACCGCGTTCTCGTCGCGGTCGGGCGCACGCCGATCAGCGATGGCCTGGGACTCGAGGAGACGGGTGTCGCGACGGACGAACGGGGCTTCATCGAGGTCAACGAGCGCTTCGCCACCTCCGCGCCCGGCGTGTACGCGATCGGCGACGTGATCGGCGGTCCCCAACTGGCCCACAAGGCGGAGGAAGAGGGGATGGCCTGCGTCGAAGGCATCGCCGGCGGCTACGTGCACATCGACTACGACGAAATCCCCGGCATCGTGTACACCGAGCCCGAAGTCGCTTCCGTCGGCAAGACGGAGGAACAACTGCAGGAAGCCGGAATCGCCTATCGGAAGGGCTCCTTCCCCTTCCGCGCGATCGGCCGGGCACGGGCCACGGGAAGCCTGGAGGGCTTCGTCAAGATCCTCGCCGGCGCGGAGACGGACGAGGTACTCGGCGTCCACATCCTGGGCAGCCACGCCGGCGACCTGATCGCGGAGGCCGTCGCGGCGATCAGCTTCGGCGCCTCGGCGGAGGATCTCTTCCGGACTTCCCACGCTCACCCGACGCTGGCGGAAGCGATCAAGGAGGCTGCTCTGGCAGTGCATGGCCGGGCAATCCACATGTAGCCGCCGGTCCACCTCAGGGGGCCGGGATTCGTAACCCCCGGGAACGCCGCGGTTTCACGCGGCGCTGATAGACTGCGCCGATTCTCTCGCCACCCCGCCGATTTTTCGCCACCCCAGAGGCGCACTTCCCGGAGACCGAGCATCGTGACACTTTTCCGCACTCGTCCGCCCATCTGGCTGGCGCTGGCCGCCACGATGGTCCTGCTCACCGCGCTACCGGTGACGGCCCAGGAACCAGCCCCGGAAAAAGCGGACGCAGAGGCCGCAGATCAAACGGAAGTCGCCGATGAGGCCGGTTCCGGCGACGACGAGGAAGAAGTCTCCGTGCCACCCGGCGCCGAGCTCCAGGTGTCGCCGACCGAACTGACCCTCGAAGTCGGAGACAAGGCGTCGCTCACCGCGACCGTCGTGGACGAGGACGGCGAACCGATCGAAGGCGTCGACGTGGTCTTCTTCTCGCGCAACCGCCGGCGACTCGGGGTCAACCCAGCCGGCGAGGTCGAAGCGCACGGCCCGGGAGACGTCACCGTCATCGCTCTGGTGCCGAAGCAGGTCGAGGACGAGCCGCGGCGGGCGGAAGCCCTGCTCCGGGTCGAGGTCGAGGTGACGATCCCGAATCCCCCGGTCGAAAGCGTCGAGATCGTGGACCTCCCCGGCGCCTTCTACGCCGGCACACACCTGCCGCTGCACGCCCGGGTCGTCGACATCACGGACGTCGTCCGCGACAACGTCGACGTGACCTACTCGAGCTCCGATTCGGCCGTCGCCGCGCCGGACGGGTTCGGGGGTCTGGACCTGGTCGCGCCCGGCCAGACCACCCTTACCGCGACCGCCGAGGACGCCTCCTACCAGGTCGAGATCACGGTCACCCCGAACCCCACGCAGCGCCTGGAGCTGACTGCTTCAGCCGATGAAGCGCGCACCGGCGACGTCGTCTGGTTCGAAGCCGCGGGTTTGGACGGCGACGGGAACGCGGTCGACGACCTGCCCGTGCGCTTCCTGGTCGCGGGTCAGGCGGCGACCCGGATTCTCGCTCCCGGCGCTACCGCCCAGATCGAGCAGGACGGCGCGTTCGTCGCCGAACGGTCGGGCATCTACACCGTCACCGCGCTGGCGGGCAATCACTCCGCGAGCCACCCTGTTCGCATCACGCCGCGGCGCGTGAACAAGGACGTCGAGTTCGTCGGCCAGGGCAAGGTCAGCGACCGTCGCACTTCGGACCTCTGGGTCTGGGAAGGAACGGACGGGAACGACTACGCGATCACGGGCACCTGGGGCGCCGAGGGCCACGCCTATATCTGGGACGTGACGACGCCTACGAGCATCGTCCTCATCGACGCGGTCCGCGTGGACGCCCGGACGGTCAACGACGTCAAGGTCTCCGAGGACGGCCGGGTCGCGGTGATCAGCCGCGAGGGCGCCTCGAACCGCAAGAACGGCTTCGTCGTCCTCGACGTCTCCGAACCGCAGGTCGGCGTGCGCATCCTGTCCCGGTTCGACGATCAGTTGCGGGGCGGAGTCCACAACGTGTTCATCCACGACGAGCACGTCTACGCGCTGTCGAACGGCCGGCGCTTCGACGTGATCAGCATCGAGGATCCAACCCAGCCCTACCGCGTCGGCCGCTTCGAACTCGAGACCCCGGGGCACTCGATCCACGACGTCTGGGTCGTCGATGGTGTCGCCTTCACCTCCAACTGGGACGACGGCGTGGTCGCGATCGACGTCGGCGGCGCCGGCATGGGCGGCGCACCGAACAACCCCGTGCAACTCGGCAGCTACGCCTACCCCAGCGGCTGGAACCACGCCGCCTATCCCTACCGCAGCGAATCGACCGGCAAGTTCTACGTCTTCGCCGGCGACGAGGCGTTCCCCTACGGCGAACTCGGACGCGACCCGCGTGCCGCACCGCCCCGCGCGGCCGGTTGGATTCACGTCATCTCGTGGGACGACTGGGAGAATCCCCGCGAGGTCGCCCGCTACCAGGTGCCCGAGGCGGGGACGCACAACCTCTGGATCGAAGACGACATCATGTACGTCGCCTACTACAACGGCGGCCTGCGCGTCGTCGACGTCTCGGGCGAACTGCGCGGCGATCTCTACCAGCAGGGCCGCGAGATCGGCATGTTCATGCCGTTCGATCCCGACGCGCTGGTGCCGAACGCACCCTTCGTCTGGGGTCCCCAGCCCTACAAGGACCACATCTTCTTCTCGGACTGGCATTCCGGGTTGTGGGCGGTCAAGCTGAAGGACCCCGACGATCCGAACCGCGTCATCGGAGAGCCGCACTAGCGGCAATCGGGGTTTCGCCGCATGCGCACGTCGACCTCCTGGCTGCCATCGTGGGCAGCACCGGTGGCCCTTGTTGCGGGCGCCGCCACGGTGGCCCCGGCGCCTGGCCGCGCCGAGACCGATCCCGTCCCGCCGTCCCGCAACTACTACGCCTACGTCTGCGCCGAGTCGGAGGACGAGGTGTCCCTGATCCGGTTCGGACCTTCCGGCATCGAGGTGACGAAGACGATTACCGTCGGCAGCTTCCCGGCGGAGATCGAGGGTCCCCACGGCATCAACATCTCCGCCGGCGGCCGCCACTGGTACGTCTCGATCGCCCACGGCAACCCGTTCGGCTCGATCCACAAGTACGAGACCGGGACGGACGAGTGGCTGGGCGACGTGAAAGTCGGGATGTTCCCCGCCACCCTCGACATCGCCGCGACGACGGGGCTGCTGTTCGTCGTCAACTCGGACTTCTACGGAGACCACGTACCGAGCACGATTTCCGTCGTCGAGACGTCGTCGATGACCGAGATCGCACAGTTTGCGAGCGGCACGATGCCGCACGGAGCGAGGCTCAGCCGGGACGGCCGGAAGCTCTACAGCGTGAACATGATGGATGACGAGCTCGTCGAGGTCGACGCGCTCCGCTTCGAGGTCGCCCGGCGCCTGAAGCTGGGTGCGAAGGCCGGGTTGAGTGCAGCGCACGGGGATCACGGCGACCACCAGACCGCGGCGAGCCACGGCGCCGCCCACGCCGGCGCCGCCGTCGAGCCCTCCTGGGTCACGCCGCCGACCGCCGACGGGCTCCTCTACATCACGGCTCTCTCGGGGAATGCGATCTACGAAGTCGACACCGGCGAGTGGAAGGTAACGAGACGCTTCGACACGCCAGCCGGCCCCTACAACGCGGCAGTCGGGCCCGACGAACGCCTGCTCGTCGTCACCTACAAGAAGAGCGATTCGATCGGCTTCTGGGACCTCGAGACCGGCAGCGAAGTCGCTCGACTAGGCACCACTCGACGCATTCCACACGGTGTTGCCATCACCTCCGACGGCCGCTTCAGCCTGGTCACGGTCGAGGGCATCGGAGGCGAGCCGGGAGTCGTCGAGGTCTATGACAACGGCGCCTTGCGCCGGGTCGCCCAGATCGACATCGGCAAGCAGGCTGGCGGCATCGCCCTCTGGGAAGCGTATTGAACCCGCCGCAAGTCGAGTTCGAGGTCGCCGGTCAAGCCGCCGACGCCCTGCGCCGCAAACTGCTGAGCGGCCTCGCCGCGGTCGACCGGCGGCTGCGTCTGCGGCGCGCCCTCGCCGCGCTCGTCTGGCTCGCGCCCGCCTCCTGCCTCTGGCTGCTCTCCACCTGGCTGCTACATCAGGCGGCCGGCGGCGACGGCAGCGCCGCGGCGCTCTGGCCGTCCTGGGCGGGAGGCATCGTTCTCCTCGCGCTTCTGCTGCGCGAGGCGGCTTCGCTTCGCCGCGATCTTCCCGCGGCGGCCCGGGCAGTGGATCAGGCGGGGGATCTGCGCGACGCCGTCGCCACCGCCCTGGAAACGGAGAAGCGCGTGCCGACGGGTCCTGAAGGCCGGCCTCCCGCAGCGAACAAGGCGGAAGCCGCGTGGCCGCGGCCCTGGATCGAACTGATCCTCGAACGCGGCGTCGCGGGCCTCGACCGCACCGGTGCGCGCCGGGCGGCGCCCCGCCTCGCCCCCCGGGGCGCCGCGGTGTCCGCGGTCCTCTGCGCGGCCCTGCTCGTGCCGATCGCCCTGCCGAACTCCTTCGTCGGCGAGACGCTGGCCGCCGCGATGAGCGGCAACGACGCCGACCAGGCGGCCCGGGACCTCGAGGCGGCGGCGTTTCTCGAGGAGGAGCCGGGTCGCAGGCCGGGAGTCCCGGAGTTCGATGTCCGCCTCAGCGACCTGCCCTTCCTGAGTCTCCGGATCCGCGAGCCGGGAGACTCCGACGATGCCGGCAACGCTGTCGGAGACGCCTCCGAGGGTAGCCCTGGCGAAGACGCGGAAGTCGAGGGCACGGACGGCAATGCCGAGGGCGGCGAGGCCGCGGCGGGCGACTTCGCCGGTGAAGCGGAAGCCGAAACCGGCGCCGACCTCATGCGGGAACTCGACACCGGCGAGGGAGCCGGAGAAGACGAACTGAGCGCGCCGGGCACGCCGGGCGAAGGCGAAGGCGCCGAGGCCGGAGCCGAGACGGCGGCCGGCGACGGCGCCGGCGGCGAGCCGACGGACGAGGGCGAAGGCTCCGGCAACGAGAGCGGCACGGCCGCCGCCGCAAGCGAGGAGCCCGGCAACAGCAGCGCCGAAGCCGACGGCGCGGCGGCCGGTGTCGGCACCGGACCGCAGGACGAGATGGTCGACCCCTTCGGCGACCTCCTCACCCCGGCCCTCAGCCTCGAGCAGGCACTCGAGACCGCCCTGCTCGAGTCGCACGAAGAGATCGAACGCAGGCCCCTGACCACGACCAGTGCGACCCAGTTCCGGGCCGCGGAGGTGGCGATTCGCAGCTCCGGCACCGTCGTCGGCAGCGACTCCACAGCCGCTGCCGGCGATCTGCCGCCCCCGAGGCATCCGATCGCGTGGCGCCACCGCGTTTCCGTGCGGCGCTATCTCGAGTCGCTGGAGGACGATTCCCCGGAGGGCAGGGAGTGAACGACACCGCCGAACCACGGACCGCAGCCGACCTGGCTCACCAGTTGGCCGACTTCGCCGAACGCTGCGGCCAGTTGCGCAGCGAGATCGGCAAGGTGATCGTCGGCCAGGAGGAGGTGGTCGACGGCGTGATCATCGGTCTGCTCGCCGACGGCCATGTACTGCTCGAGGGCATTCCCGGCCTCGGCAAGACGCGGCTCGTGCGCACCCTGGCCGAAGCGCTTCACGTCGAGTTCTCGCGCATTCAGTTCACGCCGGATCTGATGCCCGCCGACATCGTCGGCACCCACGTGCTGCGCGAAGACGAGACGGGAGGCCGTCGGCTCGTGTTCGAGCCCGGACCGATCTTCGCGAATCTCGTGCTCGCGGACGAGATCAACCGCGCCACGCCGAAGACCCAGTCGGCCCTGCTGGAAGCGATGCAGGAAACAACGGTCACCGTCGGCGGCGAAACGAATCCCCTCGGGCCGCCCTTCTTCGTCCTCGCCACCCAGAACCCGCTGGAAATGGAGGGGACCTATCCGCTGCCCGAAGCACAGCTCGACCGCTTCCTGTTCAAGTTGCGGATGTCCTACCCCGGCACCGACGAACTGCACACGATCCTCGACCGCACGACCTCGGGGCACACGCCGACCGCGGCCGCACTGTGGACCGCCGAGCAGGTCATCGCGATGCGTCACGCCGCCCGCCTCGCCCCGATTGCCCATCCGGTCCAGGAATACGCGATCCGGATCGGCCTGGCGACCCGTCCCGAAGGAGACCGGCCCGCGGAAGCGGTCCGCCGCTACCTGCGCATCGGCGCCAGCCCCCGTGGTGTCCAGGCGATGGTCCTCGGCGCCAAGGTCCACGCCCTGATTCGCGGCCGCGCCCACGTCGCCAGAGAGGACATTCGCGCCGTCGCTCTTCCCGCCCTGCGGCACCGGGTCCTGCTCAACTTCGAGGGCGAGGCGGAACGGATCGACCTGGACGATCTGCTCCAGGACCTCGTCGACAACGTGCCCGAGGGCTAGGAGTTGCGCCGCAGGAACTGGGTGCGCCGGCGTCCCCGCCGGCTTCTGAGAGAAACGCGCCGCGAAGCGGCGACCATCCTGCGGCGCTAACGTTCAGCGAGAGCCACCGTGGCCGACCACTCCGCCTTCGCCTTCGAGCCGGCCTTTCTCGCCCGGCTGGAGCGCCTCCGGCTCCTGACCCGCCGCGTTCCGGCCGGCGGCTTCAAGGGAGAGCACCGCGCGACCCATCTCGGCTCCGGAATCGAGTTCGCCGACTACCGCCCCTACGTCGAGGGCGACGACGTGCGTCACCTCGACTGGCGCGCCTACATGCGCTTCGACCGCCTGCTACTGCGGATGTTCGAAGAACACGGCGACCTCGCGGTCTACATTCTGCTCGACTGCAGCCGCTCGATGGCGCCCACGCCGGGCGACGCCGGACGCCGCAAGTTCGACGCCGCCCGCCGGATCGCGGCGGCCCTGACCTACATTGCCCTTGCCACCCTCGACCGGGTCACGCTGGCGCCCTACTCGAGCCACGCGCACCAGGTTCTCGGACCGCTCCACGGCTCGCGACAGGTATGGCGCGCCCTCGACTTCCTCGCCAATCTCGACACCGGCGGCGATACCCGGCTCGACCACGCCGTCCGCCAGGTGTTCGCGGCCGGCCGGCGCCGCGGCCTCGTGATCCTGATCTCCGACCTCCTCTCGGACACGACGGAGGGCGGTCTCGACCTGCTCCTGCCGTTGCGCCACGATGTCGCGGTCCTCCAGGTCACCGACCACCAGGACCTGGAGGCGCCGCTCGACCGCGACACGACCCTGGTCGACAGCGAGACCGGCGACACGCTCCGCGTCCATGGCGCCCCCACGCTGCTCCACAAGCTGGAAAGCGAAGCCGACACCCATCGCGACGAGATCCGCGCCCGCTGCACCGCCCGCAGCTGGTCCTTCATCCAGGCGCCGGTCGAGATGCGCTTCGAGGAGCTGGCCCTCGGCGCCCTGCGCCGCGGCCTGCTCAGCCGGGGACGCTAGAGATGCCCGTCTGGCTACCACTGCTGCTCGCCGCCCTCGCGGTGCTCGTGATCTACCTGATCCGGCCCACGGCGCAGACGCTGTCCGTTGCCTCCACCTTGCTCTGGCGGCGCCTGCTGGCCGCCCGGCGGAAGCGCCACGACCGGCTGCGCTGGTTGCTCTCCCTGCTTCTCGCGATGACCGTGGCCGGCTGTCTGGCCCTGGCCGCCGGCAAGGCCCCCTGGCTGCAGCCCGGAGGCGGCGACCTGATCGCCCTCGCCTTCGACTCCTCGCCTACGATGCGCGCCGCCCTTCCCGGCGGGACGGGCACGCGGATGGAGCTGGCCGTCGCCGAAGCGCGCCGCACGATCGCCGAAGCCGATTCCGGCAGCCGATTCACCCTGGGCGCCGACCCGACTCCGCTCACCTCCGCCGAGGCGCTGCTCGCCCTGTCCGGCTCCGTCGAGCCGGAGGCCGTCGAAGCCGACCTCGAACCGGCGATCCCCTCAGGCGATGCGGCCTACCTCTTCACCGACGGGGTCTCCGACTGGCGGCCGATCACGGACCCAGCCACCGCGACCCGGACGGTGTCCGTCCTCGCCCCGGCCAGAAACGCCGGCATCGTCCTCTTCGTGACCCGCCCGGCACCCAGCCACGAAGCGAAGCCCGAGGCGCTGCTCGAAGTGCTCACGACGGACTCAGCCGACGCCAGCAGTCCCGTACGGACCGAGCTGACGGTCGCCGATTCGGAGACGATCCGTATCCGGCGCCAACTGGAGCTGCCGCCCGGCGACCGCTTCACCGCCCTGATCGACATCGCCGGTTTCGCCCCCGGCCCTGTTGTGGCGCGGCTCCAGACGCCCGGCGATGTCTTCCCGCTGGACGATCGGGCCACCTTGGTCGCCGCTCGGACAGCCGGCTCGGCCCGCGTAGTGCGGCCGAAGAGCGAACGTCATCTGTTCGTTCAGACCCGCAGTCGCGCCTCCTTCGACGACTCGGCCGTCGCCAGGGCTTTCGAGGCGGACCCTTCGGTCGAGGTCGTCGCCGTGCACTCGGAAACCGACGAGACAGGCGGTGGAACCGGTACGGGGACACCCGCGGTCACTGCCGGCGACCGGGACTCCGCGCCCGAACCGCTTCTAGCGGACGTCGCCGTCTTCCACCGCACCGCACCGGCGGGCCTCACCGCCCTGCCCAGCCTGTTCCTCGACCCTCCGGACGCCCTTCCTGCCGGCGGACTCTCCCCCGCCGAGGCGGGGTCCCAAGGCCAGCGTCGCATCAACCGCATCACAGCGGACCACCCGATCCTCTCCGGCGTCTCACTGCTTGGCCTTCCGGCCACGATCCCCGCCCGCGAGCTCGATCCCCGCTGCAGACCCCTGGCCGCCGCCGGCGACCTGACCGCAATCGGCGTCTGCGATCCCGCCGACCCGGCCTCGCCGCCGGTCTCGTCCTCCGACCCGGCACTCCCGCAGCTCACGGCCCGCTCCGTCGCCATCGCCTTCGACCTGGACATCTCCCCCCTGTCTCAACGCCCGGACCTGGCCGCCCTCCTCCAGAACGCCACGGAGTGGCTGACCGCCGGCAACACCGTGGCGACCGCCGAACCATCCGCCATCGGCCTCCAGAGCGAGCGCGCCACCCGGATCAACGACTCGAACCTCGACCCCGTCCCGCCGGGTCGCTTCGCCGAACTCACCCGGGACACCCGCCGCCCCTGGTCCTGGCGCACCCTCGCCCTGGCCGGCCTCCTCCTCGCCTTCATCGAGGCAATCACCTTCTTCCGCGGCCTTACGGTGTAACTGGAATGACCCTGCTCCAGCCGTACTGGTTGCTCGCGGCGTTGCCGGTCGCGGTGCTGCTGTGGTCGCAGCGGAGCGATCGGCCCGACCGGCAGCGGCGGCGGTTGCTGTGGATGCGCGGTTCGCTGCTGGTGCTGGTCGTTTTGGCGCTTGCCGAACCCGTCGTCACATGGAGCAGCCGCGAGCTCGATGTCGCCGTGCTCGTCGACGTCTCCGCCAGCGTCGAACCGGCGAGCCTGAACCGGGCGCTTCAGGCGATCGACCGCGGCATCGATGCGGAGGCGCCGGTGCGCCTGTTCGCCTTCGCGGACCGCGCGACCGCGGCTGCAGACGCGGATGACCTGCGGCGACTCGAGGTCGCCGACTCCAGCACTGCCTCCGCCGGCAACGCCGCGCTCGACCGCGGCAGCACGCGTCCGGACGCCGCCATTCGTCAGACGGCGGCAGCGCTCCGGGCCGACCGCGTCCGCCGCATCCTTCTTCTCTCGGACGGCCAGAACGCGAGCGGCATGGCCGGGCGAACCGCGACCGAGTATCCGGAACTCCGAATCGACACCGCGGTTCTCGACCGGGTGGCGCCGCCGGTCTGGATCGAATCCGTTGAACTCGACGACGACGAGCGGCCCTTGCGCGCGGGCGAGCCTCACAACTGGATCTTCCGCATCGGCAGCCGGGCGTCCCTGCCCGAGGCTCCCCTGACCCTGCGCGGGGGCGGCGCCGAAGAACTGCACGGCGTCCCGCTCGAACCCGGCGTCACGCATATCCAGCTCGAATGGACGTTCACCGAGCCGGGACTCCAGACCTTCGAAGCCGTGCTCGGGAGCGGCGAAGGCGACGCTCCGGCCCAGGGGGCCGTGTGGCGGGGCAGCCTCCGCGTGGCGCCCGAACACCGCGTCCTGCTCCTCGCGCCGACCGATCACTCGGGCGACCTGGAGCGACTGCTGGAGAATCAGGGCCTGCAGGTCACCCGCAGCACGCCGGATCGGACGTCGCTCAATCCGACCGCGCTTCTGCGGTACGACGCCGTCCTGTTGAGCAACGTCGCCGCCGACAGCCTTCCCGAACCGGCCCAGCGAACGCTCGGCGAGTGGGTCGAGGACGAAGGTGGTGGCCTGTTGTTCGTGGCCGGCGAGGCGACATTCGGCGAGGAGGGGTACCGCGACTCAACGCTCGAAGGCGTGCTGCCGCTCGACTTCGAGATCGAGGAGGAGCGCAGCGAGGTCGCCCTGATGATCGCCTTGGACAAGTCCTACAGCATGAAGGGTCCGAAGATGGACCTGGCCAAGGAGGCCGCCAAGGCTGCCCTCGGCATGCTCAACGAGCAACACCGCTTCGGCCTGGTCGCCTTCGACTGGCACACCCACGAGATCGTCCCGCTGCAGTTCGTGCGCGAGCAGGAGCGGCTCGCCGACCGCGTCGACCGCATCGAGGCCAGCGCCCAGACGAACTTCTATCCCGCGCTTGAAGCCTGTCTGGATCAGCTCTCGGCGGTCGAGTCCGAGGTCAGGCACGTCATCCTGGTCTCGGACGGCCGCACCTACCCCGACGAGTACGAGAACCTCGTGCTCCGCATGCGAGAGGAGGAAATCACCGTCTCCACCGTCGCGATCGGTGTGGAGTCGGACCGCGAGTTGCTCGCGGACATCGCCGACTGGGGCGACGGCAACGCCTACACGATCGAGGACGCCTCCTCCGTCCAGAGCATCCTGATCGACGAGACGATGAACCAGCTCCCCGACTCGACGCGGGAGGAGGAGATCCGGGTCGAGCAACGCGGCCAGTCCGAAGCGTTGGCCGGAGTCGACATCGCCGAAGCGCCTCAGCTCTACGGGCGCATTGCCGCGGTGGCCAAGGACAGCGCGGAGGTCATTCTCGGCGCCGGTGAGTCAGATCCGATCCTGGCCAGCCGCTACGTCGGCATGGGCAAGACCTGGATGTTCACCACGGACCTCCAGCCCCGATGGGCCAGCGACTGGCTGCGATGGCCCGAACTGCCCCGTCTCGTCGCCCAGGTCGTGCGCGACGCGGCCGACCGGCGCGCGAGCTCCGAGTGGAACCTGCGCCTCGACCGCCGGGACGAGCTCCTCGAAGCGGAACTCAGCGTGATCCAGGACGGCGGGCGTTTCGCCAGCGACCTCTCGCCACGGCTGGTCGTGCTGCGCGGCGACCGGCGACTTGAAGCGCCGATGCAGCGCACCGGCCCCGGTCTCTACCGGCTTTCGCCCGAAGATGGCCTGCAACTCGCACCGAGCCTCGAGCCCTACCGAGTCGAGGTCCACACCGGAGCGCCGGGCGCCGAAGCGAGCGTCGGTCCGGGCCGTACGATCTTCTTCCCCGCCCGCGACGAATTGCGCCCCGGCGCCCCCGACATCGCCGCCCTCGCCGAACTCGCCGCCGAGACCTCCGGCCTGTTCCACGAGACCGTCGGCGGCGCCGTCGCCGCGATCACCGCGCCCGGCGCCCAGACCGCGGTCCGCCGCTTCGAGTTGTGGTCCGTCCTCGCAACCGCGGCGACCCTCCTGTTCCTGGCGGAACTCCTCCTGCGCCGTCGGCGGCGGCATGTAGCGACGGCTACCGCCACCGCGGCCCGCCGCGAGAACCGGCCGGCGGCATGACTGGTGCAGGGCCCGTCCCGACCACCCGGTGCTCCCTCCGTGCTCGCTTGACCGATAGCTAGTGGTTACCTAGGCTGAACCCATGACGGACCGAGGTCGGATCACGATCGAGCCCGGAAAGCGCAGCGGCAAGCCCTGTATCCGTGGCCTGCGGATGACAGTGACCGACGTGCTGGACTACCTGGCGTCCGGGATGTCTGAAGATGAACTCCTAAGGGACTTCCCCGACCTTACCCGTGAGGACATTCGAGCCTGCCTCGCCTTCGCCGCCGACCGCGAACGGCGACTCGCCGCAGCCGGCGCAAGGTGAAGCTGCTCTTCGACCAGAATCTCTCACCGAGGCTCTGCACGCGCCTTCAGGACCTCTGGCCCGATTCGGTTCATGTTCGCGCGGTCGGTCTCGCAGCGGCAGACGACTCTGACATCTGGGAGTACGCGCTTCGCCATGGCTTTGCCATCGCGTCAAAGGACGGCGACTTCAGCGCACGTTCCTTCCTGTACCGCGCACCACCGAAGGTCATCTGGCTGGCGGTCGGCAACTGTTCTACCGAAGACATTGAACGGCACCTGCGTCTCCGCCACGAGGAGATCGATACCTTTGCCGGTGATCCCGACGCGACCGTGCTGATGATCGAACCCGGGCCCGGATCGGTCGGGATCTAGCCACAGCCGAAGTCGACCTCCAGATCTGTTGAGCAGCATCCCGAGTTCGTCCGCTTCATGTTCCTGACCCTGGAAGACCCGCGAGCGCGCGTCAAGGGATCTCGGGACCCCCTCGGTGTTCAACCGATCTGGTGGGCTTTCGGACGGAAAGTCGTCGGGAATCTCACTACGCAGACGAACTCCTGCCGCGGCTTCGCCGTCCTGCTTCTGGGCCGATACCTCGCCCAGCAACTGCTCGAGAACGACAAGATCGGCGAAGACGACGCGCTCGACACCTTCCTTCGGTTCGAGCAGATTTGCGGCTATGCGCGCTACCTCGCGCCCAAGGCCGACGAGCCGGAGGACGCGACGGAGCGCATCCTCGGGATTGAGCGGATCAGCCGTCGGAGCAGCAACGAAACCGCCACGATCGACGCCAACCGTGAAGCGGCCATCCTGTCCGACCAGCGAGCCTATGGACTCTGGGGCCTGTACTCCGTCTCGGCCCGGGCTTCAGGGCTCTTGCCGGACGGGCCGGTCGGCGTCACCGAAGCGGCAGCCGCGCTCGTCGAGGAGCACTACCTGCCTCAACTGGAACCCGTCCTCGAGCCTCTGAAGGCTCTGGTCCGGGATGGGGGAACACTGCCAGTCAAGGGCAACGTCGCGGCCGTCCTGGGCAAAGCGTTGAGCGGGCGACCCTCGCCACGTGAACGAGCGTTCTTCCGCAAGCACCTTTGCGAGGCTGGCCACGGCAGCGACACGCCACACGGCCAGCAGGCGAAGTTCTGCCGGCTGCTCGAACGCCATTCCGACCTGCGGCGGGGAATCCACCGAAGAGAGCTCGACGAGATCCGGAAAGATTCGAACGGAGACGATCTGGCGCACAGAATCGGGCACATCCTCACGGTCGAAGCTCTGCTCGCTCCCTGCGACGTGATCTTCGGGGTTCTGAGAGCGCGTCACGGCCAGAAGCCCGAAGCTGTCGCCAAAGAACTGGGCGACGCCTGGGGTAGCCAGGATCCGCCTCCTCATCTCCACCCCGGCAAGTTCGAAGAGGAGGTCCTGCCACGAATTGCAGAAGTGACGGGCAAGGAGGTCGAAGGCCACATCCGCGAGGCGCACCGGGCACTCTCCCGCGGCGACTACGAGGCGGTAATCCGGGAGATGCTGCCCTGGAACGAGGTCGTCATGGCGAACCGTAATGCGGCGCCCTGGATCCGTCTTGACGAGCAGGACGGGACGCTCGACGTCCGCTATCGCGGGCCCGAACAGAAGTTGCCGGATCGAAGCGAGCTGGACTCGCTCTGGCGCTACTCCTACTTCATCAACGCGCTCAAGGCTCTCCTCGCACAGACATCCGAAGCGCCGGCCGTGGGAGCACAATGACGGCGTCCACGCGCGTCCTGTCGGAGGCGTTCGCCGGAAAGATCGGCGGCCGACGGGTCCTGGCCGCGCTGTTCACGACCTTCACGTTCGACCCGGCGTTCTTCGAGTTGGAGATCCTGCCACTGCTGTTCGAAGGGCGCGTCAGCGGCGGCTTCAGCCCAAACGAGAAAATGCGCCGCGTCCAACTCGAGGAGTGCCTGCGGGAAGTGGCCGGAATCGACGTGTTCTACGACCGCGGCGGGCTGGTGGCCAACGCCCAATCCGCGACGCTTGACTTCCGGCGAATCGATGTCAGTCGCCCATCGGGCGTCTTTCACCCGAAGCTCGTCTTCGTGCTGTTGGAGAACCCGCCGACAGAGGGCGACGAGACGACGAAGAGCCTGATCGCGGGCGCGCTGTCGGCAAATCTCACCCGCTCCGGCTGGTGGGAGAACCTGGAGGCCGGACACTTTGAGGAGGTCGAGCAGGCACACAAGCACAACTGGCGATGCACGTTCCGCCAGGATCTGCTCGACGCCCTCGACCTGATCGGGCGAGTGCCTCAGCCGAAGTGCGATTCAGGCGCACTGGCGAAGATCCGGCACTTCCTCGAAAAGGACGCTCCGCAGCACGGGATCAGGAACGCACACACGAAGGGTCGCTACTACACGCGGCTGTACTCGGGAACCAGGCCGAGCGAAAGCGGATCAGAGGACCCGCGCACGCAGCAGTCGCTCCCCGAGTGGCTCCGGGACCGTCAGCTTCACAGGCGCGACTGGAACCTGGAGATCGTTTCGCCCTACTTCGACGCCCAGAACGCAACAGCACTCAAGACCCTGCTCACGAGGCTCGCGCGGGGGAAGCGGCCAAAGGTGAGAATCCTCCTGCCTACCGAACCGGACGGCACGGCTTCGGTGACAGCGGAGCAGTACGCCGCGGTTGAGCGCCTGGGAGCGAAGTGGAGTCGCCTGTCGCCGGCCATCACCCGTTCCGACGGCACCGGAAAAGCAGAGGGCGCCGCGCCCCGCACGGTTCATGCGAAGGTCTACCGCTTCTGGCGCCAGGGTGAGTGCGATGTCTCGCTCGTCGGCTCCCCGAATCTCACGTCGGCCGGCCAGACCTCCCGGAACAACCTGGAGGCTGCTTTTCTGGTGAACACGCCAGGCGGCGCCGATCAAACCGCCTGGTGGCTCAAGCCGCTCGACGAGGCTCACAAACGCTTCAAGGAGACGGCCGACGCCGAGGAAGGCGACGCCGAACAGGTCGGGCTCCCACTCTCGCTCCGCTACGACTGGGGCCGCCACTCGCTGGAGTACTGGCTGGACAAGGACCACGACGGCAAACTGCGCATCGAGACGATCGCGGGTAGCGAACTGCGGACGCTCAACCGTCCCAGGTGCACGACGGAGTGGACCGACTGCGGCGGCACGGCGGCCGACCAGGTGAAGGCGTTGCTCCAGTCCACCAGCCTGGTGAAAGCCCAGACTCGGACAGCCCGGGGCGAGCACCACTGGCGCGTCCTCATCCGTGAGGAGGGGATGCCGCACAAGCCGTCGTTGCTCGACAGGCTCACAGCCGAGGAGATCCTCGAGTATTGGTCCCTGCTCTCCGAAGCGCAGAGGCAGGAGTTCCTCGCCTCCCGGCTGGAGACCGACGAGGTATTGCCGGGGATGGCGACAAACAGCCAACGCTCCACTCCCAGGAGCCAACGGACCACCTTCGACCGGTTCGCCGGCGTCTTCCACGCCTTCGGTCGGCTCAGCGCCTGGCTCGACGAGCAACTCGCCGAGGAGCACCGGAAAGCGGCAGCGATCCGGCTATTCGGAGAGAAGCACGATTCGCTTCCCGTGCTTCTTCGGAAGATGAAGGAACGGGAGGAAGACGACGCCGTCATGGCGTACGTCACCTTCCTGAGCGCCAGGCAGATCGCGGAGCGCGTCAAGGAGCACGATCCCGACTTCTGGAACGACCATCAGGCGGACCGTCGCCAGCTCGAAGAGGAACTGGAGAAGATCCCGGGGCTCCGAGAGGAGCTTCGCCTGGCGGACGGCGACCGGGACTTCCTGAACTGGTACGAGGAGATGTTCCTGACCGAGGCATCCTCGCTGCAGGCGGCTTACGGCAAGACGAACAGCGAGCCAGGCACATGAACCGCATCGGCTTCGACCTCGCCACCGAACTGATTGACTTCACCGGCAATGCCCATCGCGCGTCCGGTGAGTCCGAGGGGCGTCGAAGCGACATCTCCACCACCCTGGCCCGTTCCCAGCTAGAGGGTTCGGTTGCCGCGTACAACATGCTCGCCTGCAACCAGGTCGCCTACATCGCCGACGAGGTCGGCCTGGGCAAGACGTACGTGGCTCTCGGCGTCATGGGAATGGTGCGCCACTTCCGGCCCAACGCCCGCATCCTGGTGCTCGCGCCCAAGGAGAACATCCAGAGGAAGTGGGTTAGGGACTTCGGGAACTTCATCCGCAACAACTGGCGGATCATCGACAACCGCGTGAAGTCGGTACAGGGCGAGCCGGCCAGAGAGCCCGTCGTCTGCGGCCGCCTAGCTGACTTCGTGCACGATATCTCGATCAACGCGAACCGCGACTTCTTCCTCCGCATGACGAGCTTCAGCCTGGCGTTGAAGCAACCGGAGTCCCGGGACCGCTATCGGCGCGAGATCCTCTCCTACGTGGGCTGGCTTGGTTCCGAACTGCAAGCAAGGGAGGCCGGCGAGTTCCGAGAGCAATACGGCCGAGCCCTGAACGCACTCCTTCCCGACATCGACCTGCTGGTGGTCGACGAAGCCCACAACCTGCGCAAGGGCTTCGGCGCCCCCGGTGACCGCTACGTCTCGAACCGGAACCGCGTCCTCGGACTCATGCTGGGACATTCCCAGGCCGAAGACGCCGAGCGTCGCTGGTACCAGCCCCGGGTCAAACGGGTCCTCTGCCTCTCGGCAACTCCATTCGAAGCCGACTACCGCGATCTCTGGCAGCAACTCGACGTGTTGAGCAAGGGTTCGGCCCAAGTGCGGAACGCTGGAGCAGGGACCGCTCTGCCCGTGAAGACCCTCGCGGATGAAGGTGCAAGTCGGGAACTTCGCCGCAAGCTGGCAACGGATCTGCTCATCCGGCGCATCACCCACCTCAACATCGGCGGCGAGGACCACACGAAGAACATGTACCGTCGCGAGTGGCGCCATGGCGGTCTCGAGCGACCGAACGAGTCCATCCGCTTCGACGATCCCCGCCAGCGGCTCATCGTGGCGCTCGTTCAGAAGAAGGTGGCCGAAGTCCTGGGCGACAAGAAGTTCGGGAATCAGTTCCAGATCGGCATGCTCTCGTCGTTCGAGAGCTTCCTCCAGAGCGTCGGAAACCTCAAACGAAAGCAGCCTGCTGAAGAAAACGGCGTGGAAGCAGCAGACGAAGCCGGCGAGGAAACAACCTTCGACGGCCAGCAGACCCACGACCCGGAAGAGCAGCGAGGCGTCGACACGGGAGCGGTGAACGCCCTGATCGAGTCCTACCGGGAGCGTTTCGGCCAGGAGATTCCGCATCCCAAGCTGGACGCGACCGTCGAGTCGTTGGCCGGCGCCTTCCAGACCGGCGAGAAGGCCCTCGTCTTCGTCCGACGGGTCGCCACCGTGGACGAACTGGCCAGGCGCCTCAATCGAAAGTTCGACGATTGGGTCGAACGTCGGATGAAGGGCGAGTTTCCTTTTCTCAGCGCGGAGATCGACAAGCTCTTCGAGCGTTTCCGGGAGGAAACGCGCACCGGCGCGGACAACGCGCCGAACACTTCGGAATCGGATGACGCGGACACGGCCGGAACCACGACTGGTGGCGCGTCACCGGCCGCCGCCCTGCAGCCCGGCGTCGACGACGACCCAGGTGGACGCGAGAACTTCTTCTCCTGGTTCTTCAGGGGCAAGGGACCTGAAGGGATCCTGTCGGGCGCCGCCTTCCAGAAGAACCGGTTGAGCAACGCATCGGCCGCCTACAGCACCCTGTTCGAGGACGATCTCGTCTCCTGGCTGCTGTGCCGACCGGACGATCCCCTGGAGTGCCTCGCCAACCGACTTAGCCTGACCTCCGGTGATCTGGAAGGCAAGCTTCGGAAACTGGCCTGGGCCTACTACCACCGGGAACACGAGGGGAAGACCGGCCGATACCCGCGCTACTACGTGTTCGAGGCCTACCAGGCAGCCGCGCTTCACCTAATCGGCAGGTCAAGCGACAAGCTGGCGCACGATGCGAGCGAGGTGCTCAGGCTTCGGTTTCCCGAGCATCACGGCGAAAGTGCCACCCCCCCCTGAAGGATTCCCGAAGCCGGACTCCGCTATCGGTGTCAGCACGTTCTTTACCGAACTCGTTCGAAGCCCCACGCTCCGCGACGAACTCTGGCCGAAGGACAAGGATTCAGACTTCACCGAGAGCTTCCGGCGCCGAGAGCAACGCCGCGAACTGCTGAGCGCCATGGCGCGGCTCGGCCGCGCATACATCGATCTCTATCTGGTTGCCATCCGGCAGGCCGGAGGCTTCGAAGGTAAGCAGGACACCGCCGGAGACAGAAGCGTCAGAGGAGAACTTGCCCGCTCCTTTATCCAGTTGCTCGCGGACCAGCGAGGGCGCCCTGACTCCTTCCACGCGTATGCGGAGCTCAGCGGCGTCGCCAGTGCCTTCGACACCCTCATCAAGGTGAACTTCCCGGAAGCTCCGACCGCCGACCTGAGCAAGCTCGCGGGGATCTTCGGCCGTGGACTGCAGGAACAGAACCCGGTTGGTCGGATGTCGGGGAGCGTTGCGGGACGGATCGTCCGGCAGTTCCGCATGCCCGGGTTCCCGCTGATCCTCATCAGCACGGACGTGCTCCAGGAGGGTGAAGACCTCCACACGTTCTGCCGGCGCGTGATCCACTACGGCATCACCTGGACGCCCTCCGCAATGGAACAGCGCACTGGACGGGTCGACCGGATCGGCGGACTCGCCCAGCGCACTCTCGATGGGAAGAGCAGCCCAGCCGAACCCCACGAGAAGATCCAGGTGCTCTATCCCCACATCGAGGACACCGTCGAGCGGCTGCAAGTTCTGCGGGTACTGGAACGGCTGGACACGTTTCTCAGGCTCGTTCACGCCGAGCCCCTGAAGCACGCGAGTCACGATCCCAGGCTCGATACGAACCGGGCCATGCTGGCCTCGCCCGACGTCCCTCCCCCACTCACGGGGCCGCTGGAGTCCGCGTTCCCGGTCCGTTGCAAGTGGCTGAACGGCGGGACCGACCGCACCCTCGTGCACAAAGTCAACGTAGAGGAACTGCGCAACCTCCTCCAAGAGCAGTGGAACCGCCTGCTCCAGGACTTCGGCATCGGACAGTCAGGGCAGGACGGCCCACTCACCCGGCACGGGGTCCTGAGAGTGCGAGCACATCGAATCGTTCCGGCCTGGGAGGCATGGACGTCGTCAGCCGTCGAGGACCACGACGTTCGCCTTCAACGCGTTCACCTAGAACTTCGTTCCTCAGGAGCAGCCGATGTGACCTTCCTCCGCTGCAGCAGCGTGATCGGCCACATCGACCTCAAGCACCAGCCCGAGAACTTCCATCAGTTGAGGCGACTGCTGGTCCGCCTGGGACAGCCCCGCCTCTGCGCCCGATGGGACGCACGACACGACAGCTTCGCCTTCAGCATCGAAGCCAGCCTGCCCTTCGAGCGCGCTACGACCCAATACGAAGAAGTCCACGATCTGGTGCGACGCGTCTCCCTGCAGGCGGACCGGATCGAGGACGAAGTGCTGGATGTGGACGAGGACGCGAAGTCGTTGAATGCAGAAAGCCAGGACGGCTTAGCCCCGGAAGCCCCTGTCTCGGACCCCAAGCCGAGGAACGTCCAACTCACGGCGGCTCATCGGCCATCAGGCCTCGAACGTGTACGGGAACTCCTGAGCAAGGGGCACGAGATCGGCTGGGACGACGAAGGCCACGACATCGTCGTCGACCTGGCGGCCATCGGCCATGACGCAAACGAAGAGGAGACCACGGTTGGCCGACGAGCACGCTTCGCGCGAAAACAGAGAGTCCGAATCAGCCGTGACGGCGACGAGTATGTCTTCGCCACGGTGGTCCTCAACGCGAACGACGCCTCGGGCGCGCCAGGTCTCGCGGCGCCGGAACCGCGGCGAAACCTGGAACCAACCCCAGCAGACGCCCTGGCCCTGAGGGCATGGACCCGCAACGCCGAGACGGAACTCGTCAACTTCACCTTGGACCCGACGGACCGCCTCGTTGGCGAGATCCGCCACCCCGTCGGGCACCTGGACGCGGCCGAACTGCTGATCTATCTCCAGACCCTGGCCACGGAGGGGGACCGGTTCGAGTACATCCTCACGGGCGGCGACGAGCACTGATGCGCCAGCTCGCGCCGGCGGAACGCACCCCCGGTCACCTTCTTGCGGACTCGTCGGTCTGAGGTGAAACACCGTCAACTCCAGCCTCGCGAACTATCCCGGAAAGCAGAAATCAACGGCCGCCCTGCCATCGCGCATTGCGCAGGCCCGATACGGGCCGAAGGCCGCCCGTCAACTGGCGCTAGCCGGGCCGCGACGCCGTCCAGGCCAGCACCCCGGCCAGGCCGGCGTCCGTGCCGAGAACGGCCGGTTCGACGCGCACGTGGTCGATCGGGAACACACGGACACGTTCGGCCAACTCCTGGCGGACGCCGTCGAACAGCAGGTCGCCCAGGCCGGCGACGCCGCCGCCGAGCACGATGAGTTCCGGGTGGAGGGCGACGACGACGTTGGCCACCGCAATGCCGACGAGGCGGGCGATCCGCTCCAGTTCCCACTTGACCGCCTCGTCGCCGGCCCTGGCCGCTTCGCCCATCGTCTCGGCCGTCACCAGGCCCGCGTCTCCACCGGTGAGTTCAAACAGCGCGGACGCCTGGCCTGAGCGCAGGAGCCGAACGCCCGCGGCGGCGATTGCCGGACCGCTCGCCACCGCCTCCAGGCAACCCCGGTTGCCGCATCCGCACAGCGGGCCGGTCCGGTCGACGATCTGGTGGCCCAGTTCTCCCGCCGAACCAAGAGGTCCCAGACGCAGCCTGCCGTCAACCACAACGCCGCCACCGATCCCGGTGCCGAGCGCGAACAGGGCCATCGTCGACGTTCCCCGCCCGGCGCCCAACGTGAACTCGCCCAACGTGGCCGCGCGCACATCGTTCAGCAGATGGACGGGCGCCTCCAGCCGTTCGCCCAGGATCCGCGCCACCGGTACGTCGCGCCACTGGGTTGGCAGGTTGGGCAGAAAACGCGTTTCCCCCTTTTCCATATCCACCCATCCCGGACAGCCGACGCCAACCGCGGCGGGACGCTTGCCGACATCCCGAGCCAGGTCGAGCAGGCCCCTGGCGATCCGGTCGAGTACCGGCTCCCACCCGTCATAGGAGCCGCCTTCGAGGTTCCTCCTCGCAACCAGGCGGTACTCGCCGGCCGCCGGGTCGACGGATCCCAGCGCCAGCCCGATGTGGGAACCGCCGAGATCGACGGCGCCGTAGAGCACCCCCCCGGAGTCTTCAGTCGTCCCAAGACCTTCAGAGGTCATCGTGCGACCTCGAGACTCTCACAACGGGAAACGGCGCGCCCAGCGAAGTGGACGCGCCGCATATCGAAGGCTCTAATTCTTGTCGACGGCTACTGGCCGCCGCCCGCCGCCGGCGTCACAGCCGTAGCGGTGTGCTCCGTCTCGGTCACGAGTTCCTCGCCCCGATCCTCCGAGTAGTCGATGAAGCCGATCATCATCTCGTCGGTCGTCGGGCCACCGAACTGGACGGCGCGGGTCGTGTCGAGCTCAAGTACCGTCAGCTCGTTCCGCTCCTCCGTGTTGACGTAGGTCATCAGCACGTCGACGCGGGTTCCGGCCGGAATGTCCTTCGGCTCCTTGTAGATGTAGTTCGTCTGCCAGTTCCAGTCGTATGCCGGAACGTCGAGGAGAACCTCCTCGGTGCCGTCCGGGTAGTACGCCGTGTACTTGGCGTCCAGTCCCCGAAGGTGGGAGTGCGGCAGGTAGCCGTAGATCGTCGTCGGGTACTCGAAGACCTTCGAGGCGCCGATGATCCAGTTCTCATGACCGGGCGGAATCTCGAAATCGCTGTTGCCGACCCCTTCCCACTTGGCGATCCGGTCGATCTTCGCGTCCTTGGGATGGAACTTGAAGGCCATCTGGGAGCGATCCCAGACACCGGTGTCCACGCCCGGCTCCTTGTTGTAGTGCATCGAGAAGTAGAGCTGGGTGCCCGGCGTCAGCAGGCGGCCGGCCCCGTCGGGAAGGTGGAACGGCTCGGTACCGGGGGCGATGCCGCCGATCAGACCCGAGGCGCCCGGCGTCTCGGTCTCCGCCGCGATCCGGGAACCGACCACGTGGTGAACCACGTCGCTGCCGGACCGGAACTCGATCGCCTTGATCCAGCGCGGTTCCGACAGCATCTCGTTCGTGATCATCTCCGCCTTCAGGCTGATGTTCAGGTCCTTCACGTCGTCGTCGACCCAGAAAGGCTCGGCCAGATCGAGCACCAGGTCCGGCTCGCCGATCAGCCATCCGCTCGGCCACTCGACCGGCTCCGGCGCGTTCGCCGGATCGCCGCGGCGGGCCCCGGTGCTGGCCCAGGTGAGGATCGTGCCGACCTCATCCTTGCTCAGAATCCGCTCGTTCGTGAACAGCCCGTGGGTTTCCTCGCTCGCGAACCAGGGCGGCATCCGCTTCGCCTCCACCTGCCGGGCGATGCTGCGGGCCCAGGGACGGGTCTCCTCGTACGTGGTCAGGGCCATCGGCGCCTTCATGCCGCCGTAGGCCACACCCTCGGGCCGGTGGCAGCCCTGGCAGGAGCGCTGAAGGATCGGCTCGACGTCTTCATGGAAGGTCACGACGTCCTTCGCGTCGACTTCGTTGGGGCCGGCGGCTAGAGCCGGAACGGCAACGACAAGCAGCAAGGCGACAAGAGCGCAGCAGCGCCAATGATTGGGAATCACGAGGTTTGAGATCACGAGCGTCCTCCCGGGTCGAGGGTTGCTGGTTCGCGGTTCAGAATGTTGCGTCAATGTACCACGCCGGGTGGCGCCGACTCAAATGCCGATGGCCAACGCGGTGCCCTGGCCGCCTTCGGCGGCAGCCGGCGGGGGCGCCGGCACACCCAGTGTGAAGCCTCCGACATGGGGTGCTAGTCCGGCAGCACCGTCTCGAGCCGGTCGATCGCATGAACCGGCGCGCCCTCGCCCTTCATCAGAGGCGCGACAGCCCGCAGCACCAGCCGCTGCCGGGCCAGCCGCCCCTGACCGGCGAAGGCGGCGGACTCCACGCGGAGGCTGAAGTGACTGCCCTCGCCCGTCACGTCGATGCGGGCGCCCGGCAGCGCCGCGGCCACGGCCTCCCGAATGCGCTCGGCCGTCTCCTGCGGCGACGGCTGTTCAGCGATCTCCATTCCACGGGTCCGTTCCGACCAGGCGCCGATCGATCAGCCGGCGGCTCGGGCAGCGGGAATGTCGACATCCAGGCGCTGCCCGTGCTCGCTGTCCACCACCGTGATCGAGGCTCCCTGCGCACGCGCTGCCGAATCCCGGTCGAGCAGGAAGTGAAGATCACCTACCTGCACGCGAACCTCCGATCCCGCCGCCGGCCCAAAGCCGAGAAAGGGCTGGAACCTGGCATCGATACCGAAATGGAGCTGGACGTCCGGTTGCTGGGCCTGCTGCTGCTGTTGCGCATTGCGGAGGATCTGCTCCGCCTCCACGCTGATCGAAATCGCTACCTGGTCGCCTGTCAACGCGGGTCGGTCCATGCCCAGCGCATCGTGAAGCTCGCCGCTGTCGTACATCTCCTTGACGATGTCGCAGCCGCCCATGAACTCGCCGCCGACGTAGAGCTGGGGGATCGTCGGCCAGTCGGAGAACTCCTTGACCCCTTCACGCACCTCGGAGTCGGACAGCACATCGAAGGTCTGGTACTGGGGCAGCAGCCGGTTCAGCACCTGGACGACCTGGGCGGAGAAACCGCATTGCGGGGCGGCGGGATTGCCCTTCATGAAGAGGACGGTGGAACCGGAGTCCACGATCCCCTGGATGCGGGATTGAAGTTCGGGGGGAATGGGCATGATCAACCTCTGAGCAGGCGTTGAGGCGATAGTCTATCCCGCCGATCAGGAAGGATTCCGAGGCGAGCAAGGAGATTGCGCAGAATGAACGACGCATGCGAGTGCGGGGCCCATCCCTCCGGGCCCGAGCAACCAGGCAACAGAACGATGATCCGACGACAGACCGCCGCGCTGGCGCTCCTGGCAGCCTTGACCGTCGGTTCGGTGTACGCCGAAGAGTGGACCTCCTGGCGCGGTCCCCATCAGAACGGAACCTCCTCCCAGACCGGTCTCATCGACACCTGGAGCCCGGAGGGCGAGAACCTGATCTGGCGCCGGGATTTCACCGGCCGCTCCACGCCGGTGGTCATGGGCGGGCGCGTGTTCGTCAACGGACGCGACGGGACCGGGGTCGACCAGCAGGCGGTCGTCGCGGCATTCGACGCCGGGACCGGCGTTCCCGTCTGGGAGCGGCGCTACAACCTCTACCTCACCACGGTGCCGATGAACCGCGTCGGGTGGGCCTCGCTCACCGGCGATCCGGAGACCGGCTACATCTACGCGCAACTGGTCAGCGGCTTCTTCCTCTGCCTGGACCGTGACGGCAACACCGTGTGGTCACGATCCCTCAAGGAGGAACACGGACGTTTCGAAGGCTACGGCGGACGTACCGCGTCCGCGGTGATCCACGAGGATCTGGTCATCCTGAACATGATCAACGGCAGTTGGGGCAACCAGGGCGCGCCCCGCCACCGCTACTACGCTTTCGACAAGCGATCCGGGGCGGTGCGCTGGATGTCGACTCCGGGCGGCGCCGTCTACGACCGGAACACGCAATCGGTCCCCGTCCTCGCGACGATCAACGGCCAGCGGCTCGTCATCGGCGGCAACGCGGACGGACACATCTACGCGCTGCAGGCCCGCACCGGCAGGAAGGTCTGGGAGTTCGAGCTTTCCAAGCGCGGCATCAACGTTTCCCCCGTGGTCGACGACGCGGGCCGGGTCTTCGTTTCCCACAGCGAGGAGAACGTCGACGAGGCGACGCTCGGCCGGGCGGTGGCGCTCGACGGCACCGGCAGCGGCGACATCACGGCGACGGGCGAACTGTGGCGCTGGAACCGGAACAAGGCCGGTTTCCCGTCGCCAGCGCTCCACGAGGGCCGCGTGTACATCGTGAGCAACCAGGGCAACCTCGCCGCGGTCGACGCGGCCACCGGCGACATCCACTGGGAGCTGAGCATCGGCACCGTCGGCAAGGCATCGCCGGTGTGGGCCGACGGCAAGCTCTTCGCCCCCGAGACGAACGGCCACTTCGCCATCGTCCGGCCCGGCGACGACAGCGCCGAGATCCTCGCCCGGCACGAGCTGAAGATGCCGGACGGCCGCCGCTACGCGGAGTTCTACGGGTCGCCAGCGATCGCCTACGGGCGGATCTACTTCACGACGGAAGAGGGCCTGTACTGTCTCGGCGACAAGGATGCGCCGTTCGAGGTCGCGGCATCACCGCGACCCAGCCTCGGCGACGAGGGAACCGCCACGGGACCGGCGACGACCCTCCAGGTGGTCCCCGCGGAGGTGACCGCCAGTCCCGGCGAGACCCACGACTTCCAGGTCTACGCCTTCGACGCCCTCGGCAGAGACCTCGGCCCGGTCGAGGCGACCCTTGCGCTCCGCGGAATCGACGCGGAACTCGCGGGCGGCAGCGTGGCCATCCCGGCTGATGCCGGATTCGCGGCTGGGGCCCTGGTCGCCAGCAGCGGCGATCTCGAGGCCGAAGCCCGGATCCGCGTGTTCCCGCCCCTGCCCTGGAGCGAGGACTTCTCCGGTGGCAAGCGCGGTCTCTGGATCGGCGGCGGCCGTTACGACGTGACGGAAGAGAACGGTGACAGCATCCTGATCAAGCCGGTGGCAGAGCGGGGTCTTCTTCGTTCGCCGCTGCTCCTCGGTCCGCCCAGTCTCGGCGACTACACGATCCAGGCCGACGTTCGCCTCTCGCAGAAGGGCCGCCGCAAATCGGACGCGGGGATGATCAACAGCGGCTACATCCTGGACCTGCTCGGCATTCACCAGCGCTTGCAGATCCGCTCGTGGTCGGCACAACTCCGGGTCGAGAGTGCAGCCGATTTCGAAGTTGAGATGGACCAGTGGTACACGATGAAACTCCAGGTCGAGTCCGACGACGACGAGGCCCGGATTCGCGGAAAGGTCTGGGCGCGCGGTGCGGATGAGCCCGCGGACTGGACCGTAACCGCGGTCGACCCCCATCCGATTCGAAACGGCTCCCCGGGACTGCTCGGCTACTCGCCGTCCGTCGTCTCGTACGACAACGTGCTGATTACCCCGAACTGATTCCGCAAACCGGCGGGAGGAAGCGCGATGGAACGGAAGATCCGCATGGGCATGGTCGGCGGCGGCCAGGGCGCTTTCATCGGCGCCGTCCACCGGATGGCGGCGGGGCTCGACGGTCTGATCGAGCTCGTCTGCGGCGCCTTCAGCTCGGATCCCGAACGCTCCAGGGCCTCCGGCGCCGAGCTCTTCCTGCCGCCCGAGCGGTGCTACGGCACCTACCAGGAGATGATGGCGCGCGAGGCCGCTCTCGACTCGGCCGAGCGGATGGACTTCGTCTCCATCGTCACCCCGAACCACATGCACTTCCCGGTCGCCGCGGCGGCGCTCGAAGCGGGCTTCCACGTGATGAGCGACAAACCGATCACGAAGTCGGCGGCCGAGGCGGAGGCCCTGGTCGAACTCGTCGAACGGACCGGCCTCGTCTTCGGTCTGACCCACAACTACACCGGCTATCCGATGGTCAAGGAGGCCCGCCACCGGGTCCGCGGCGGCCAGCTCGGCAGGATACGCAAGATCGTCGTCGAGTATCCCCAGGGTTGGCTCGCCACCGAACTCGAGGCGGAAGGCCAGAAGCAGGCGGACTGGCGAACGGACCCGGAGCGCGCCGGGATCAGTTGCTGCATCGGCGACATCGGCACCCACGCCGAGAACCTCGCCGAAGCGATCACCGGGCTGCGCATCGAGTCGCTTTGCGCCGACCTGACGACCTTCGTCGACGGCAGGCCGCTGGAGGACGACGGCAACATGCTGCTCCGCTTCGACAACGGCGCCCGTGGGGTGCTCTACGCCTCCCAGATCTCGATCGACGAGGAGAACGCGCTGGCGATCCGCGTCTACGGCGAGTCAGGCGGCCTGGAGTGGCGCCAGGAGGAGCCGAACACGCTGATCCTCAAGTGGCTCGACCGTCCGCGCGAGATCCTGCGGACGTCCGGCCAGGGACTGAGCGACGACGCGGCGGCGCACACGCGGCTGCCGGCCGGCCACCCCGAGGGGTTCCTCGAAGCGTTCGCCAACCTGTACCGGAACTTCGCGTTGACGCTCGACTGCCGGCGGCGCGGAGTCGAGCCCGACGCGACGATGCTCGACTTCCCCACCGTCCACGACGGCCTGCGCGGGATGCAGTTCATCGAGACCGTCGTCGCCAGCAGCGAGAGCGACCAGAAGTGGCTCAGGATGCCCGCCTGACCGCGGCACACAAGCGCCACACCCCAACGAACGAAGGCAGCAACCCCATAGGAGACGCACCGTGGCCCGACCCGTTACCCTGTTCACCGGCCAGTGGGCCGATCTTCCCGTCGCCGACCTTTGCCCCCTGGCGCGAAACCTCGGCTACGACGGCGTGGAACTCGCCTGCTGGGGCGACCACGTGGAGGTCGACCGCTGTGACGACGCCTACGCGGCCTCACGGCGTGAACTGCTCGAGCAGCACGGACTCGAACTCCACGCGATCAGCAACCATCTCGTCGGCCAGGCGGTGTGCGACCGGATCGACGCCCGCCACGAGGCGATCCTGCCGCCCCATGTCTGGGGCGACGGCGATCCCGAAGACGTCCGCAAGCGGGCCGCCGACGAGATGATCCGCACCGGGGAAGCGGCGAAAGCTCTCGGGCTCGGGGTCGTGAACGGGTTCGTGGGAAGCTCCATCTGGCACCTGCTCTACTCCTTCCCACCCGTGCCGCCCGCGATGATCGACGACGGATTCGCCGACTTCGCCGCCCGCTGGACGCCGATCCTCGACGCCTACCGGGAACTCGGCGTCCGCTTCGGCCTGGAGGTCCACCCGACCGAGATCGCCTTCGACACGGTGAGCGCCGAGCGGGCGATCCAGGCCTTGGGTGGCCACCCGGCCTTCGGCTTCAATTACGACCCCAGCCACCTCGGCTACCAGGGCGTCGACTACGTCGACTTCATCCGCCGGTTCTCCGACCGCATCTTCCACGTCCACATCAAGGACGCCTGGTGGTCCGACGGGCCCAAGCCCTGCGGCGTCTTCGGCGGCCACACGAACTTCGGCGATCACCGCCGGTTCTGGGACTTCCGCTCGCCCGGCCGCGGCTCGGTCGACTTCGAGGAGATCATCCGGGCTCTGAACGACATCGGCTACGACGGACCGCTCTCCGTCGAGTGGGAAGACTCCGGGATGGACCGCGAGCACGGCGCCGCCGAAGCGGCCGACTTCGTCAGGGCGCTCGACTTCGCGCCCTCGGAGATCGCCTTCGACGCCGCGTTCGAGGACAACTGAGCAGCTCGACCGAGGAGGTTGATCGATGACGTTCTTCCCCGAAGTCGACAGGCCGATTCCCTTTCGCGGACCGGACAGCCGGGATCCGCTCGCGTTCAAGTACTACGACCGCTCACGCCGGGTCGGCCGCAGCACGATGGAGCGGCAACTCAAGTTCGCGGTCGCCTGGTGGCACACGTTCAAGGGCGGCGGCCAGGATCCGTTCGGACCGGACCCCGTGTACGACCGGCCCTGGGACGACGCCACGACGCCGCTCGACGCGGCGCGGCAAACACTCGACGCCGCGTTCGAGTTCTTCACCAAGCTCGGCGTGCCCTACTACTGCTTCCACGACCGGGACATTGCGCCCGAGGGCAACTCCGTCGCCGAGAGCAACGAGTACCTGGACGAGATCGTCCGACTGGCGAAGGCCAGGCAACGGGAGACCGGCGTCAAGCTGCTCTGGGGCACCGCGAACCTGTTCGGCCATCCGCGCTACACGCACGGCGCAGCGACCAACCCCGATCCCAAAGTCTTTGCCCACGCGGCCGCCCAGGTGCGGCGCGCGATCGACGCGACGATCGAACTCGGCGGCAACGGCTACGTGTTCTGGGGCGGCCGCGAGGGCTACACCTCGCTGATCAACACGGACATGCGCCATGAGCGGGAGCAGATGGCCGCCTTCCTCCGACTCGCCGTCGACTACGCGCGACGCCAGGGCTTTGAGGGCAAGTTCTTCCTCGAGCCCAAGGCGAAGGAGCCGTCGGTTCACCAGTACGACTTCGACTGCGGTCACTGCCTGAACTTCCTGCGCGAGTTCGATCTGACCGATGACTTCATGCTGAACGTCGAGGCGAATCACGCGACGCTCGCCACCCACTCCTTCGAACACGAACTGGCGACCGCGGCGGGAGCCGGCATGCTCGGCAGCGTCGACATCAACCGCGGGCTGGAAGGCGTCGGCTGGGACACGGACAACTTCGCGATGAGCCTCCGCGAGTGCGTCCTGGCCCTGCTCATCATCCAGGGCCAGGGCGGCCTGCGCTGGGGCGGCCTGAACTTCGACGCCAAGGTACGGCGGGGCTCCTTCGACACGGTCGACCTGTTCTACGCCCACATCGCGTCGATGGACGTCTTCGCCAAGGCTCTCCTGATCGTCGACCGGATACGGAAGGACGGCGTCCTCGGCCTCGCCGGCAAGCGGATCCGGCAACGCTACGCCGGCTACCGGCGCGGCCTCGGCCGTAAGCTCCTGGCCGGCGAGACCACCCTCGAGGAGCTCGAGGACTGGGCCGGACGAGTCGGCGAACCGCCGAAGATCAGCGGCCGCCAGGAAGAGCTCGAGAGCATCCTCAACGACTACCTGTACAGCACCCACATCGAGTGAGCTACGGTCCGCTGTACCTCGGCATCGACGTCGGCACCCAGAGCCTGACCGCGATCCTGGTCGAGGCGCCGCCGCCGGACGGGGAAAGCAAGGACAGGGCTATCCGCATCGCCGCGCGCGCAGGCGTTCGCTACGACACGGAGCTGCGGCAGTACGGCACCGTCAACGGCCAGCTTCCCAGCGACGATCCGACGATCGGACGGGTACCGCCTTGCATGTGGCTTGAGGCTCTGGACCTGGCGTTCGAGAAGCTGGGGCCGGAAACCTGTCGTCACGTTCGCGGAGTGTCGGTGTCCGGCCAGCAGCACGGCTCCGTCTACCTCCAGGCCGGCAGCGACCGCGTACTCCGGTCTCTGACCCCGGACCGGAACCTCGCCGAGCAGATCGAGCCTCTCCTTGCCCGCACCGAAGCACCGATCTGGACCGACTCCTCCACCGGGCGGGAGTGCGAAGAGATCCGCCAGGCGCTCGGTGGAGCAACCGCGACGGCGGAACTCACCGGCAGCGACGCCTTCGAGCGCTTCACGGGGCCCCAGATCCGGCGCTTCGCCCGCACCGAACCCGATGCCTGGGCCAACACGGCTCACGTTTGCCTGGTCAGCTCCTTCGTCACCTCGGTTCTTGCCGGCCGGCTGGCGCCGATCGACCACGGCGACGGCTCGGGGATGAATCTGCTCGACATCCGGCGGCGGGAGTGGTCGCCCGCGGCGATGGCAGCCACCTCAACTGAACTTGAGCGCTGTCTCCTCCCGTCCCAACCGTCCTGGACGGTCGTCGGCTCCATAGCTGCCTACTTCGTCTCCCGGTACGGCTTCCCGCCGGATACGCGAGTCACCATCGGCTCCGGCGACAATCCCTGTTCCCTGGTCGGCGTCGGCGTCCGGGAACCGGGAGAAGCCGTGCTGAGCCTGGGCACCAGCGACACCTACTTCTGCCTCTTGCCCGACATCGCCATCGACCCGGACGCCAACGGCCACGTGTTCATCGCGCCGAGCGGACATCCGATGAGCCTGATCTGTTTCCGCAACGGGTCGCTCGCGCGCGAGGCGGTGCGGGACCGCCACGATCTCGACTGGCAGGGCTTCGAGGACGCGCTGCGGTCCACGCCGCCGGGCAACGACGGGATGATCATGCTTCCCTGGTTCGAACCGGAGATCGTCCCGCGCGTGGCCTCGCCGCGGGTCGTTCGGCTTGGCGGCCTGGAGGACGCGCCCGAGCAGGCGGCCGAGAACTGCCGTGCCGTCGTCGAGGGGCAGTTCCTGTCCATGCGGCTCAACTCGGAATGGATGGCGACCCGGCCCAGCCGGATTCTGGCGACCGGAGGCGGCTCCCTCAATCGGGAGATGCTCCAGATCGCCGCCGACGTGATGGGCTGCCCCGTCGAGGGACACGAGGTCAGCGACGGCGCAGCCCTGGGCGCCGCTCTGCGCGCGACCGGGCGCAGGCCGTACCCGCTGCCACCGGCCGGCGGACCCGGACCTTCCGCCTCACCCCGCCCCCAGGCAGCCGCGGTCTACGACCGCTCGCTTACGCGGTACGCCGAAGCGCAGCGCAGGGCGCTAGGGCGTTAGGGCAGCGCTCCGTAGAGCTCCCTGACCTTCGCCCGCACGCGGTCGCCGTTGTCGGGACCCAGGCGCAGCAGGAGCTTCTGCGCCGGGCTCAACCCCTCCAGACCGGGATCGACGTACTCGAAGCTGATCACGCGCAACCGGAGTTCCGGCACAGCGTCGGGGATGGGCGTCGCCAGCAGCCTGGTCACGGCGAGTTCCAGGGTGTCGCCGAACTCGTTGGGGTATCCGAGTTCGTCGTGCGCCTGCTCGAACAAGGGCTCCAGCCGCTGATAGGCACCGGCGGCCCCGGACACATCGATCGAGTCGAGGACTTCGACCGCCAGGTCGTAGCGGCGGAAGCTCGTCTCGGCCGGGTAGAAGCGCTGTCCCCGCCGCACCACGCTGAAACCCTCCTCGGGGCGTAGCGGCTCCAGGCTGGACTGGGGCGGCTCGTCGTAGGCAACGGCGCCGACCCCGCGCACGAAGTTCATCGCCAGCTCCTCTGGAATAAGCCACGCCAGCCACTCGGCGTGCTGTGACAGGCCGCCCACGACGTCCCGGACCAGGGAATCGCTCCCGGACAGGGCCGGGAGCGCCGGCGGTTCCGCGGCCTGAGCATCGGCCGCAGGCGGCGCCGCGGCCGGTTCGGGGGCAGCGGCTACCTCAGCGGCCGCAGCAGCGGCGTCGGGATCGACGGCATCCGCGGACCGGCTGGCGAACCACCACCAGATCACCGCGCCTCCGCCAAGCAGAATCAGGCCCGCGATGACGATGACGGCTATCGTCCCGGAACGCTCCGGCGGCCCTTCGGGCGAGTCGCCCGAGTCCCCGCCTCCTCGTTCGGGTCCCTCGGAAGCCGGCTCCCGGCTCAGGTTCAACGGGAGATCGAAGACAGGATCGCTGCGATCGGACTCGTTGCCGGACGAACCGGGATCATCGGACGGGGTCGTCCCTGAGCCTTTCTCATCCATCTGGACAGTCTAACCCTGACCGCCCGCCGACCATTCCGAGGTCCTGGCGGAGGATGGGCAAACTCGTGTGCCCCGATTCAGGCGGCGAGCGCGCGGTTCGGCCGAATGCCCCGCAGCACGTCGATGCCCTCGGTCAACCCGTCGATCGTCAACTCGAACATCGGGTAGACCTGCCGGATCAGGTGGATGGTCGGAGCGTTCCAGATCCGCTGCGGCTCCGGATTGAGCCAGATCGAGTTCGGACAACGGTCGCGGAACTTGCGCAGCCAGTCCAGGCCGGTGACCTGGTTGCTGTGGTAGTAGTCGATCGCGCCACCGGTGTGGGTCAACTCGTAGGGGCTCATCCATGCGTCGCCGACGAGGCACACGGACCAGGTGTGATCCAGGCGCTTCAGGATCTCGGACGTGGGTTCGCCTTTCCAGCGGCTGATGTCCGTGTACAGGTTCTCGTACACGCAGTTGTGGAAGAACTTGAACTCGAACTTCTTGAAGTGGTTCGCCTTGTGCGCGGCTGAGAACAGCCGCTCGCAGAGCAGGGTGTGGGGATCCATCGAGCCGCCCACATCGATCAGCAGCAGCAGCTTGATCCGGTTCCGCTTCGGCGGACGGAACACGAGGTCGATCTCGCCGGCGTTGCGGGCGCTGCTGTCGATCGTCTCGTCGATGTCCAGTTCCTCGGGGCCTTCGTCCTTGTCCAGCTTGCGCAGGCGGCGCAGCGCCAGCCCGATCTGTCGCGTGTCGAGGATCCGGTCCGACCGCAGATTGCGGAAGCGGCGGTCCGTCGCTACCTGGACCGCGGAGCGACCGCCGCCCGAGCCACCGATGCGAACCCCGGTCGGATGCTCACCGCCATGGCCAAAGGGAGACATGCCACCGGTCCCGATCCAGCGGTTGCCGCCGTCGTGCCGCTCCTTCTGCTCATCCAGCAGGTCCTTGAAGCGCTCACGCAACTCGTCGAGGTCGAGCGCCTCCAGCTTGGAACGTTCCTCGTCGGTCAACTCCCGCGGCAGCTTCGGATTCGACAGCCACTCCAGCAGCTCGTCGCTGATGTCGAAGTGATTCTCGACCCCCATGAAGAAGGAGGCGAAGGCGCGGTCGTAGTTGTCGAAGTCAGCCTCCCGCTTGACCATCAGGCAGCGGGCCAGGTTGTAGAAAACGTGAAGATCCGCGCGGCTGTAGCCGATCGCCAGCGCCCGCATGAGGGCCAGCCACTCCGTGATCGTCACCTTCAGACCGTAGCCCCTGAGGTGGTAGAAGAAATCGACGAACATGGCTTGGATTGCCTTCGAGTGGGATCGGGCCTTGCCGGGCCTTCAGCGAGCGCTCAGTTGACCCGACCGCGACGGTGCGCAGCCATCACGGCTTCCAGGTCGTTCTCGCGCTTCATCAGGACACCCAGGAAGGGTAGCTCACTCTCGATCACCTCGGTGCTGACACCCCCGCGGCGCAGCGCGGCGATCCAGTCGATCAGCTCGCTGGTCGACGGCTTCTTGCGAATCTCGGGTAGATCGCGCAGCCAGTAGAACCGCAGCAGGACCTGCTGCAGCAGCTCCGCCTCGACATCCGGATGGTGGACGCGGATGATGTCCTCCATCTCTGCCTTGTCGGGGAACGCGATGTAGTGGAACACGCAGCGGCGCAGGAAGGCGTCCGGCAGTTCCTTCTCGTTGTTCGAGGTGATGATCACGATCGGCCGGAACTGGGCGCTGTGTTGCTTGCCCGTCTCGTGGACGAAGAAGCTCATCCGGTCCAGCTCATGGAGCAGGTCGTTCGGGAACTCCATGTCCGCCTTGTCGATCTCATCGATCAACAGCACGACGCGCTGATCGGTGAGGAAGGACTGCCCAAGCGGGCCGTACTTGATGTACTGGGAGATGTCCGTGATGTCCTTGTCGCCGAAGCGGGCATCGTTGAGCCGCTGCACCGTGTCGTAGACGTAGAGCCCTTCCTGGGCCTTGCTCGTCGACTTGATGTTCCAGGTCAGAAGGTCCATGACCAGGTTCTCGGCGACCGCCTCGGCGAGCACAGTCTTGCCGGTACCCGGTTCGCCACGCACCAGGAGCGGCTTCTCGAGCGCCGCGGCAACGTTCACCGAGTCCCGGAGTTCGGGTGCGGCGAGGTAGGAATCCGTGCCTGTAAAGCTGTGAAAAGACATTCTGGCTCTCTCTATCCTCCGGCGTTGCCGGGTCCATCCAACTGGTTTGCGGGCGGGCGCCATTGTAACAGACCGACCGGTCGGTAGAGAACAAGCCGTAGACTCGGTCCCACCGTCCAACATGCCGGAGATCGTCATGAGCCAGGTCCAGGAACTTGAACGCCTAATCGACGAAGCGAGCGGGATCGTCGCGTTCACGGGAGCGGGCATCAGCACCGAGTCGGGCATCCCGGACTTCCGCAGCCCGGGCGGTATCTGGACGAAGTACAAGCCGATCGACTTCGGCGAGTTCGTCGCCTCCGAGGAGGCGAGACGCGAGTCCTGGCGGCGCAAGATCGGCAGCGATCGCACGATGTCCAGGGCCCGGCCCAACCGCGGCCACCTCGCGCTCGCCGAACTCCGCCGCCTGGGAAAGCTCCGGGCCGTGATCACCCAGAACGTCGACGGACTGCACCAGGAATCCGGCATTCCCGACAGCGACGTGATCGAGCTGCACGGCAACGCGACCTACGCCGCCTGCCTCGAGTGCCAGCAGCGCTACGACATCGGACCCATCGTGGCCGCGTTCCGTGACCGGGAGGAGCTCCCGGTCTGTTCACGGCAGAACCTGGCCGGCGCCACCTGCGGCGGCATCATCAAGACCGCCACGATCTCGTTCGGCCAGGCGATGCCCGAGCTCGCCATGCGACGCGCCCATGAGGCAACCCTGGCCGCCGATCTCTTCCTGGCGATCGGCAGTTCCCTCGTGGTCTACCCGGCTGCCGGCTTCCCTGCCCTGGCCAAGCAGGCGGGCGCCAGACTGGTCATCCTGAACCGCGAAGCGACCGACCTGGACGGCATTGCCGACCTCGTGCTCCACGCCGAGATCGGCCCGACGTTGGGCGCGGTGACCGGAGTCACCGAGCCGAACTAGCGCGTCGGGGACCGCCCCACGGCGGCACCCGTCCTGTTCCCTGGGGACACCGTGTTCCACAGCGGACTGCTACAATCGCGACCCGCGCCCGAAGCTGCGGCCCGTGTCCTCCCTCCAGCACCATGACTGAGACGATCGATCCAGCGCTCGCTCAGGTGCCGGCGGAGGGCGAGGAGCCCCTCGAGCCGGTGCCCCCAACTGCTCAAGACGAAGCGCCCATGGACCAGCCAGAAGCAACGGCCCACCCGAACGACACCGCGGACCTCGAAGCCGCGACTTCGACCGCCGCGGAGCCGGAAGCCGAAGAGGCCCCCGAGGCCGAGGCAGTAGCGCCGCCCGAGGCCGAAGCCCAGCCCGAAGCCCAGCCCGAGGCCGAAGCTCAGCCCGAGGCCGAAGCTCAGCCCGAGGCCCAAGCTCAGCCCGAGGCCGAAGCCCAGCCCGAAGCCGAAGCCCAGCCCGAAGCCGAAGCCCAGCCCGAGGCCGTGCCTGAAGAGCCGCCGGAAGTCGAACTGGCGCCCGCAGCTATCCCGTTTGCCGCCGCGCTCGAGGCGAAGAACCCGGTCGAGGGCAAGGTGATCGGCTGGAACAAGGGCGGCTTCCACGTCGTCTCGGAAGGCGTCACGACGTTCTGCCCGCGATCGCTGATGGAACTCGGAAACCGGCCCAAGCCGCCGGCCCAGTACGTGAACAACACGTACGTCTTCCACGTCCTCGAGATCAAGGAAGCCGGTCGCCGGATCGTGCTCACCCGACGCCCGGCCATCCGCAGCGAACGCAAGCGCGCGCTGGACGAGATTCGCGCCAAGCAGGAGTCCCGCGAGCCGGTCAGCGGCAAGGTGACTTCGGTGACCGACTTCGGCGCCTTCGTCGACCTGGGGGGCGGGATCGGCGGACTCGTCCACCGAACGCAGATCTCCCGGACCCGGTCGGGCGAACCCGGTGATCTGCTCAAGGTCGGGCAGAGCGTAGAAGCCGTCGTGACGAAGATCGAGAAGAAGAACGGCAAGCGCAGCGCGCGCATTTCGCTGTCCATGAAGGCCCTGGAGGCGGATCCATGGAAGGAGACCGCGAAGAAGTTCACCGCCGGCGAGAAGTTCAAGGGCAAGGTCGTGCGGCACAGCGAGTTCGGCCTGTTCGTCGAGCTGGCCCCCGGCCTCGACGGTCTGGTGCATACATCCCAGCTCCCGATCGGCAAGCAGATGAGCGCGCCCGAGTTCGCGACCGGCGAGGAGATCGAGGGATGGGTGGTCGAGGTGGCGCCCAGGCGGCGCCGGATCGCACTGTCCCTGCGCGAGGTGCCGGCGAACGATCCCTGGAAGAACCTCGGCGAGCAGTACAAGGAAGGCGCCGAGGTGGAGGGCCGCGTCGAACAGGTATCGCGCTTCGGCATCTTCGTTGAACTCGAACCCGGCCTGACCGGTCTGCTGCCGATGTCCGCGGTCACCCTTCCGGACGGCAATCAGGCCCAGCGCGCCTACCCGCCCGGGCGCCAGCTCAAGGTCATCATCGAGAGCATCGACCGCAAGCGCCGCCGCCTTGGACTCGCGCCGCCGGGCTCGCAACTCGTCGGCACGAAGGCGGACTACAAGAACTACCGCAAGCGCCAGAAGAAACCCGCGGCCCTGAACGCAATGGCCGCCGCCTTCGCCAAACTCCAGCAGCCCAAGTGAACCCGTGTCCGAAGACCTGATCTACCGGGTGACGCTCCTGAGTCAGGGCGAGGTCTACGAGGTCTACGCCCGCTCGGTCGCCCAGGGCGGTCTGCTCGGCTTCGTCGAGATCGGCGAACTCGTGTTCGGCGAGAAGACGCAGGTCGTCGTCGATCCCTCGGAAGAGCGGCTGCAGCGCGAATTCAGCGGCGTCAGGCGCACCTATCTGCCGATGCACTCCGTACTGCGCATCGACCAGGTAACGAAGCAGGGCACCGCCCGAATCCGCGATATCGAACGGCCGGAGAACCGGAAGGTCACGCCGTTTCCGATGCCGATCTACACGCCCGGTGGAGAGTCCCAATGACCCGTCGTCTTTCACTTTGTACCCTCGCGATCCTGTTGCTCGCCGCCGCGACGCCCGCCTCGTACGCCCAGCAGGCGGACACCGGCGCCGCCCGCGTCGCCATCATCAACGTGGAAGCCGTCGTCGCCGAAGCGCGGGAAGGCAAGGAGCTTGCGGCGTTCCTGCAGCAGGTCCAGGCCCAGACCAGGGCGGCCCTCGAAGCCAACGCCAGCCAGGAGCAGAGCCTGCGCCAGAGCGCGGTCGGCAAGGGACCGGACGAGCTCCGCAGCATCCAGCACCAGCTCGAGGACCTGCAACGGGAGTCGCAGCGTCTGGCCGACGATGCCCAGCGGCAGGCGTCGAAGCGCGAAGAGGAGACTCTGCGGCAGATCAACGAGCGGCTGCGCCCGATCGTTCAGCAGTTGATCGACGAGGGAAGTTACGACCTCATCCTGAACGCCAGTATCGGCGGCGTGCTCCACGCCAGCGCCCGTGTCGACCTGACCCCGCGGGTCATCGGCCTGCTCCAGGCGCAGGAGCAGTCGGAGTCGAGCGACGAACCGTAAGGTCCGCGGCCGGTCCCGAAGCTAGCGCGGCGCCGGGCGGCTGCCGTACAACTCGTACGAGCGGCTGTGACGATTCGCCAGGTCGACGTCGCGGCCACGAATGATCACGTGACGCACCGCGGTCCGCACTTCCAGTGGGTCGCCGTCGGTGACGATGAGATTCGCCCACTTGCCCGCGTCGATCGACCCCACACGGTCGTCGAGGCCGAGGATCTCGGCCGCGCCAAGCGTCAGGGCTCGTAGCGCGGCCTCGGGGTCGAGACCGAAGGCGACGGCCGTGGCCACTTCGTAGGGAAGGACCCGGGCGCTCGACGAGTCGAAGGTGCCGAAAGCGATCGGAACGCCGGCCCGCTCGAGATCGCCGGGCGCCGTGAAGGGGCCGTCGTAGGCATCGTCTTCCTGGACCGGAAGCGCCTGGACGGATCCCAGGATGACCGGTACTCCCTTCTCGGCGAGCAGCTCGGCCTCCTGCGCCGCGTCGCGTCCCGAGGCGAGGACCAGGCGCAAGCCGTGCTGCCCGGCAAACGCGACCGCATCCCGGATCGCCCGGGCACGGTCAGCCAGGACGATCAGGGGCGCCTCGCCCCGCGTGAGCTTCGCCACGGCTTCCAGAGCGTGGTTCTGCTCCACCTTCGCTCCGGAGCCGGCGGCAGATCGTGCGTGGTCGTACTGGCGGGCCGCGTCGATCCAATCGCCAAGTTCGTCGATCGTCCGGTCGTAGTCCTTCTTCGCCTCGGAGAACTTCTTCTCCCGCACGCTGAAGGTCGAGAAGTCGAACTCGCGGGTCTCGAGGCTGGGCCACTCGAGCACCACACCGACGCTGGGCGCGATCGCCATCTCCTCCACCGTCCATCCGTCGAGGAGAATCGCCGACGCTTGGCCCGCCCAGGGGCCGCCGCCGGGCGCCGACAACACATGGGTGATGCCGTTGGCCCGCGTGACCGGGATGATCTCGCTCGCCGGGTGGACCGCCTCCAGCGCCCGCAGGTGGGGCGTGTCGCCCAGTTCGCTGTCATCCTGAGTGGCCGCGATCGAGCCGATCTCGACCAGACCGACCGAGGTGAAGGCGTTGAACAGGCCCGGATAGACGTGCAACCCCGTGGCGTCGATCACTTCGGCGTCCGCGGGCGCCTCCACGCCGCCGCCTGCCGCTTCGATCAGGCCGTCGCGCACGACGACGGTGCCGGCATAGGACGGTCCCGAAACCGGATGCACCGTGCCGCCCTGAATCGCCAGCGTCTGTGCCGCGGCCGTCTCCCACGTCGCCGTCAGGGTCAGCAGCCCCGCGATGGCGACCGGAAGCAAGGCCCGGCTCGTGCGCTGCACAGGTCGGCTCACGGCGCTTCCACACCCTCGTCGGCGTCTGATTCCAGGAGCGACTGCTCGAGCGCCCCCAGGTGCTCCCGCCGGACGCGGTCCAGTTCGCGGTCGAAGTAGACCCTGCCGTCGACCAGGGTGGTCTGTACCACCGCGTAGGAGCTCAACGGATGCCCGTCGTAGACGACGAGATCGGCGTCCTTGCCGACCTCGATCGAACCGACGCGGTCGTCGATCTGAAGCTGCCTCGCGGGGTTGATCGTGACCAGCGCGAGTGCCTGCTCGTCGCTCAACCCGCCCCACTTGACCGCCTTGGCCGCCTCGTGGTTCAGGTGGCGCATCTCCTCCGCGTCGTCCGAATTGATCGACACGAGCACGCCGCGGTCCGTCATCAGGGCGGCATTGTGGGGGATCGCCTCGAAGGCCTCGACCTTGTAGGCCCACCAGTCGGAGAAGGTCGAGGCCCCGGCGCCGTGAGCCGCGATTTCGTCAGCGACCCGGTACCCCTCGAGAACGTGCTGCAGGGTCGCGATACGAAAACCGAGTTCCTCCGCCAGACGGAGCAACTGGAGGATCTCGTCGGCCCGGTAGCTGTGAGCGTGGACCAGCCGGTCACCCTCCAGAATCTCGACGAGCGCCTCGAGTTCCAGATCCCGCGCCGGCGGACGGCTGCGCTCGCCGGCGGCTTCCGCCTCGCGATGACGCTCCGTTGCCGTTCGATACTCGGCGGCTTCCGTGAACGCCTGCCGGATCACGTCGAGCACGCCCATCCGGGTCGCCGGGTAGCGGCGCGGGCCCGGTCCAAAGGACCGCGACCGCTTCGGGTTCTCGCCCAGCGCGAACTTGATGCCGGGTGGCGCACCCTCGAAGCGCAACCCGTCGGCGTCCTGTCCCCAGCGCAGTTTGAGTACCTGGTTCTGGCCGCCGATCGGATTCGCACTGCCGTGCAGCACGTTGATCGTCGTCACACCGCCGGCCAGGGCGCGGTAGATCCCCATGTCGGTCGGATCGACCACATCCTCAATGCGCACCATCGCGGTCACCGCCAGACTGCCCTCGTTGACGCCCCCCGCTGTCGCGATGTGCGAATGGGCATCGATGATGCCGGGCGTCACGTAGCGGCCCCCGGCCTCGATCACGTGAGCGTCGCGCGGCGGCCTCACGCGGCGCCCGACCGCGGCGATCCGGCCGTCCCGCACGACGACCGTGCCGTTCTCGATCGTTTCGCCGGCCATCGTCAGGACCGTCCCACCGACGATCGCCAGCACGTCGTCCTCGCGGTACGGCCCGGTCATCGGTACACCGGACTCGCCGGCGACCTCGTCGTACCTCTCTACTACCTCGGCCAGCCGCATCGGCGCAGGCGCCGTCACCGGCCGTGCCACCGGGTGCGCTTCCGGTTCCGGCTCCGCTTCCGACACTGGGTGCGCCGGCCTTCCGGCCGGCTCCGCTTCCGGTTCCGCCTCCGCTTCCCCCTCCGAACCACCATCGTCGACCGCATACCGGCGGCCGTCGACGAATACCGCCTCAACCCGGGTCGACTCCTGCCACGGGTACCCGTCGGCAAGCACGAGGTCCGCCGCCATCCCTTCGGCCACCGTGCCGATCCGATCCTCCAGGCCATAGACCGCCGCCGCGTCCCGGGTCAGCGCCGTGAGCGCTCGCGCGGGCTCCAGTCCTCCCTCGACCGTCCGGCGCACGCCGGCGAGAAACTCGTCCGGGTCGCTTGCGCCGCCGGACGAAAACGCGAACTGTGCGCCCGCTTCCGCCAGCTCGGCCGGCGTCGATGGCGCCAACCGTTCATGGAGAATCTCTCTCAATGGCCGGTCGGCGTCCGGATCCCGGTCGCGTTCCGGCAAAGGCTCAGGCCAGTCGACATCGACCAGCACCGGCACGCCGGCAGTGGCGAGTTCCCCGGCGAGGCGGTATGCCTCCTGGCCGCCATAGACGATCGAGTTCAAGCCGAACTCTTCACGCAGGCGGAGCGCACGCCCTATCTCGGCGGTGCTCGAGCCCGGCAGCAGGATGCGCTCGTTTCCCGCGGCGGTCCCCGCCAACGGCGCCAGCGTGCGATCGTAGTCGGGCCGCCGCCAGCCCCCGGGGTCCGCCTCGAAGGCCGCTACCGCGGCCGCATAGTGACCGACGTCCAGCAGCACCTGCCGGACGTAGGCGATCTTGCCCATCAGGGCCCCGGGATAGGAACCGAACCCGCCTCCCGTGTCGAACGAAGCCATCTGCGCGAGTTCGGGTGCAACGACCTGGTGTTCCGGATCGGCCCCCGGTTCACCGAACCGCACGAGCGACAGGCGCCCCGGGAACAGCCCCTGCCCGGCCCGCGCGGCAACCGACGTGAACCCCGCCTTACGCCACGATTCGACCGTCTCCGCGTCCAGAGTCAGGTCGTCCGCGGCCCGCTTCCAGGGGGTCGTCTGCGGGCGGTCCTCCGGACCACGCGGCAACTGCTGGTCAGGGTCCGGCCGCCGCCGGGGGCCTACTTGACCAGGTCCGCCCGCTCCAGGCCCAGCGCCGGACCGTCGCGGCGCCGGCAACGTGCCCAGCGCGTCGATCAGCCCCGGAAACACCGTCAACCCCTCGCCGTCGACGACCCAGGCATGAGCCGGAACAGCCGCATCCTCCGCCACCGCCGTGATCGTCCCGTTCTCGATGACGACGGTCGCCCGCTCGATCACCGTCCCGTCGCCGACCTCGACCCGCACGTTCTCGATCGCATAGAACGGCGGCGGCTCGGGAGGCGGGCCAGCAAGCAACCCGCTGCCAGCCGCCAGACCTGCCGCCAACCAGAGCTGGAGCGGCCGAACTGATTTCGTTGGCCTCATAGCAAGTCGCGGCAGCCTAGCAGCAGGCCTGCACCGGCAACCCGATCCAGTTGTTTGACGACCCCGGCTCGGCGGCAGTCGTCAACTACACGTCCGGCAGCCCGTTGCGCGGACACCAGTCCGCCAGGGTGCAGTTCGCGCAGTCGGGCCGTCGGGCGGAGCAGACGCGGCGGCCGTGCCAGATGATCGCGTGGCCCATGAAAATCCACTTGTCCTGCGGCAACCGGTGCATCAGATCCCGCTCGACGCGGACCGGATCCGTCTCGGGGGTGATGCCCAGCCGGCGGGCCAGTCGCCCGATGTGCGTATCGACGACAACGCCGACCGGCTTCCTGAACCAGGTTCCCAGCACCACGTTCGCCGTCTTCCGCGCCACGCCCGGCAGGGTGATCAGGTCCTCCATCGTGTCCGGCACCTCGCCACCGAAGTCCTCGGTGATCTTCCTGGCAGCGCCGAGCACGCTTTTCGTCTTGTTGCGGAAGAAGCCGGTGCTTCGGATCTCCTGCTCGAAGACGGCCGGATCGGCGGCCGCAAATTTCTCGGCGGTCCGGTAGCGCTCGAAGAGCGTCTCGGTGACCTGGTTGACCCTCACGTCCGTCGACTGGGCCGAGAGGATCGTCGCAATCAGCAGTTGTAGCGCGTTCTCGTGCCGGAGCTCGCAGTCGGCGTCCGGGTACAGCCGCTCCAGTTCGGCGAGAATCTCCTGAAGCGCAGGCTCCGGGATCCGTTCGAACGGACCTTCCGGTCTGGGCACTGCTACGGCTGCAGGAGGTCGAGGACGGCGAGCGTCATCGCCTCGACACCCGCGAGAATCGAGGGCTCCGGCTCGATGCGGAAGAAAGGCGAGTGGTGGGACGGCACCGGAGGACCGCCGGCCGCCTCCGCTTCCAGGTCGGCAGGGTCCGTGCCGCCGACGTTGAAGTAGGTGCCCGGCACCTTGTGCTCCGTGCGGACGAAGTAGGCGAAGTCCTCGGCGCCCATGCCGGAAGGCGGCTCGCTGTGGAAGATGTCCTCCCCCATGCCGCGACCGATCGCAGCCTTCACCCTGGCGGCGAGCTCCGGGTCGTTCACCGTGACCGGCGTCGACTCCCTGGTACGCACCACCTTCGGCAGCAACGAGGCCGGAAGTCCAGCCGCCCTGCCGACACCTTCCGCGATCCGCTCGATCGCCGACAGCAACTGCTCCCGCGTTTCTTCGCTGTTCGCCCGCACCGTGAGCTGCAGCTCGACCCGGTCCGGGATCACGTTGTGCTTGAAGCCGCCGTGGATCGCACCGACCGTCACGACGCCGGGCTCGAGCGGGTTGAGTTCCCGACTCACGATGCCCTGGAGCGCGACGACGAGTTGCGCCGCGATGTAGATCGGGTCCTTTCCCCGATGCGGCGACGCGCCGTGAGCCCCGACTCCGAAGACCGTGATGTCAACGCTGTCCGAGGACGACGCGAGCAGGCCCGGCGGCACCTCGATCTTCCCCGCCGGCCTGCCGGCCGAAACGTGGAGCGCCAGTGCGTAATCCGGCACGCCGAAGCGCTCGTACAGGCCGTCCTCGAGCATTTCCCGGGCGCCCATGATCCGTTCTTCCGCCGGCTGGCCGACGAACATGACCGTGCCCGCCCACTGGTCGCGCATCGCGGCGAGCCGGCGCGCCACGCCGACCATCGTCGTGATGTGCATATCGTGGCCGCAGGCGTGCATGACCGGGACTTCCTCGCCCGAGAGATCGACCTGCCTGGCCGTCGAGGCGTACGGAAGTTCCGACTGCTCCCGCACCGGCAGGCCGTCCATGTCGGCCCGGACCAGCACCAGGGGCCCGTCGCCGTTCTCCATCATGCCGACGATCCCGGTGCGCCCGATTCCCTCCGTGACCTCGACTCCCGACTTCCGCAGCTCCGCGGCCAGGCGCTCCGCCGTCCCATGCTCCAGGAAGGAAAGTTCCGGGTTGCGGTGGAAGTGCTCGAAGAGCGCCTTCAACTCCGTCCGGTAGTCCTCGGCGATCGCGTCGGCGAGGTCCTGGGCGGCAGCGACCGCCGGCAGGGCAACGACGGCGGCAAGCAAGAGTGCCGCGAAGCGGGGAAAGCGAGTCTTCTGCATCAGATTGCCTTTCCGACTGGACTTCCAAACTGCCGCCACGGGAACCCGCAACGACACCGCGAGACTGTACAGCAGACCTCCGGCGACGGCGGCCGGACTGGCTCGCACAGACATGTCCGGAAGGACCGCTCCGGAGACGTCGGGCAGGTCGGACTCAGGCGTCCGAGGCGCCCTCGACCGTCTGTTCGACAAGAGCTACGAACTCGTCCGGGAGGTGGTTCGTTCTGTCGAGGATCTCGCCGTGCTCGTCTATGAGAATGTAGGTCGGGTAGGAGCCGACACCCAGCATCCGGGTGATCTCGCTCGTCATTCCAACATGCCAGTTCGCCCATGGCATCGGCTCGTCCTCCATGAAGCCGGTCACGGTTTCGAGCTCTGCATCGACACTGATCGACAGGAGAGCGAACCGGTCTGCGGGGAGGTCGGCAACGAGTTGCCGTTTCTTCGGCAACGCCGCGACGCACGGCACGCACCAGGTCGCCCAGAAGTCCAAAAGCACGACACGGCCCCGGTAGTCGGAAAGACGTTCCTCCACGCCATCCAGCCGACTGCCCGCGAGGTCCGGCAACTTGCCGCCCACGGTCCCGTGGCGGATGCTGCGAATCAGGTCGGCCTCGGCCTCCGCGAATGTCCGCGCGTCGCCGGGGAAGGCCTCCTCCTCGACTCCGGCGCTCAAGCCGGCAGCCGCGTCGAGGGCGGTCTGACGTCTGACGGCGCGGTCCTCTTCGGAGATTCCGGCCGCGTTCGCCGCCTGCATCCGTCCGGCAGCGACGTAGTACCTCCCCGCGGCACGCAGTACCGGATCCTCGGCCTCCGAGGCCAACACCTTGAAGACCGCGGCCGCCGCAGCTTCCCGATCCTGCCCGAAACGCGCCAACGTCTGCAGTCGCGGGAGCATGAACCGCCACGCCTGGTAGTCGGGCGCAAACTCAAGCAGGGCCCTGGCGCCCCGAGAGGCGTACTTTCCGCCTCCCGTCGCCGACGCCGCATGGTTGACGAGAAACTCAGCCGCCTCGACCGTCTTCTCGTGAGCCCCGCCCTGCTCCAGAATCGCCATCGCCGCGGCGGCGGCACGCTCGATGTCCGGCGGTTCCGTACCGCCGAGTACGTGACTATCGTGCGGTGCCTGCCCTTGAACATCCCGCCGGCCGGGCGCCGTGTTCTCGGCGCCAGGAGGCGAATCTCCGTCTCCGGACCGAAAGCTCACGACCCTCGCACCGCCCTGCGCGCTGGCTGCCGCTTGAAGTAGCTCATCCACCAGGGCGCGCGAGCCCTCATCCGGGAGCTGTGCGTCCACGGTTCCGTCGCCGTTCCGCCCCTCAATCGCCTCCCGCAGCCGCTTCTCCATCTCGGCCTTGGACAGCGAGCCGTCTCCCGACGCGGGCACCACCACGATCCGCGGCTGCGAACTGTCCCCTCCCCCGGCACCCGGAGACAGGAGATCGTTCGGAACTCCGGCGAGCACCTGTTTCCGAACCTGCTCCGTCCAGACGTTCTGGCGCTCGAGATAGTCCTCGACGATCTCCCAATCCGGACCCACCTCCACGGAGGACTCCGTTGACTCGCCTTGCGTCTCCGAGGTCTTCTGCCCCGCGGCGCGTTCGCATAATCCGAGCGTCAGCGCCATCGCGAACGCCGCCGGCACTGTGGCGGCTCTGCACCACCGACCCAACACCATGTCGTCAGACATCGTCATTCTCTCGTCTCCTCCCCGCTGGTTGGCGTCAGAAAGCGGCACGCCTCTGGTCGACGCTTCGTCGGCCACATCGATGAACCGGACTTTGCCCTTGTAACCAAGAAACCGTGCCAATCGTTCCGAGTTCCGGCGAACGAGCGGCGGGACGGCGTCTGATGGCCTGCGGCCGTCTAGTTCTCGAAGCCGATGGGTTCGATGTTGCAGATCGAGTACGAGAGTGGCGGGCGCCGGCCCCAGGCAGGCTCCACGGTAATCGAGCGCCAGTCCGCGATGGCGGCTTCGAGCGAGGCCACCTCCGCTGGCCGCTCGGCGGCGAGGTCGGACTGCTCGCGGACATCGCTCGCCAGGTCGTAGAGAAAACCGCCGGGTTCGTCCTGGTGCGGCTTGATCAGTTTCATGTCGCCGCTGCGGACAGCGACTGTCGGGTAGTTCCGCCAAACGAGGCGGTCGTGACCGGTCGCCTCTGCCGACCCGTCGAGGAGCGGCATCAGGTCGTGTCCGTCGAGTTCGAGTCCGGCGGGCGCCTCCGCTCCGGCGGCGGCCAGTGCGGTCGGCAGGATGTCGAGCGTGGAAACCGGTGCGTCGATCGTGGTCCCCGCCGCGACCGCTGCCGGCCAGCGCAGCAGGTAGGGCACCCGGACGCCGCCCTCGTAGTAGGTCAGCTTGCCGCCGGAGAGCGGCTCGCAGGAGCACAGCCCGGGAAAGTAGCCGGCGCAGCCGTTGTCCGACAGGAAGACGACGAGGGTGTTCTCGGCGATCCCTGCTTCGTCCAGTGCATCCAGGATGCGACCCACGGCGTCATCGAGAGCCGCGATCATGCCGAAGTAGATCCGGTGCAGCTCGTTCTCGACATCCGGGAAGCGGTCGTAGTACTCCTCGGTCACCTCGAACGGCGAGTGGGGCGCGTTGAACGCTGAGTAGAGAAAGAACGGCTCTTCGGCGTGCCGGCGGATGAAGTCCACCGACTCGTCGCCGAACACGTCCGTGATGTAGGCCGGTTCGTCGATCACCGTCTTCTCGGGGCCGCGCAGGATCAGGTTGCCGCGCCGGCGGACGGGCGGCTCCGGAGCCTCCGTGCCTCTGATCAGCAAATCGGTACGCGGATCATCCGGAGAACGCCCCCGGAACTCCTCGTCCGTCCGCATCGAGAGAACGCCCTCGGTCCTCCGGCTGATGAACGACGTCGCCCCCGAGAGGTGCCCATAGAACTCGTCGAAACCGCGGTTCGTCGGGTAGTGCTCATCCTTGAAGCCCAAGTGCCACTTGCCGACGATTCCCGTCGCGTAGCCGGCCGCCCGCAGGTGGTCGGCGATCGTCAGCTCGCCGGCGACGAGCCCGACATCCGGCACCTCCGGCGCCTGGCGTGCGTTGTACTCGAACCCGAACCGCTGCTGGTAGCGGCCGGTGAGCAACCCCGCCCGCGACGGCGAACACACCGGGGTCGTCACGTAGCCCTGGGTGAACACCGCTCCTTCGCGGCCGATCCGGTCGATGTTCGGCGTCTGGAGCCGGTCGCCGTAGGTCGAGACGTCGGCGTAACCGAGGTCGTCCGCCAGGATGACGACGATGTTCGGCGGCGGGACGGCCTTCGATCCTGGGGTGTCACGGCCGCTTCCATCGGGCGAGCAGGCCGCTGCGAGCATCACACCGACAAGCGACACAGCAAGTCGAAACAGTTGGTCCACCTGAAATCTCCCCTGCTTCTACGTCTTAGTCAGTAGACTCTACAGGAGACCCATCTTGCTACGAAACGCTACACTTGCTACGGTGCCACGCATGATCACCATTACCCAAAGGCAACTGCGCAACGATTCCGCCAAGATCCTCCGGGCAGTTCAGGAGGGACAGTCCATGACCGTTACCCGAAACGGCACGCCGGTGGCCGAACTCCGACCCGTAGCCGCCCGCCGCTACGCATCCCGTGGCGTGCTCAAGGAAGCGGCGAAAACCGCTCCCAGGATCGACGCGAGCCGGTTCCGGACCGACATCGACGCGGTCGTCGATCCGTGGGTCGATGGATAGCCACGGACTCCTGGATACATCGGTCGTGATCGACCTCGACCTGATCGACGACGAGAGTCTCCCGGAACAGTCCACAGTCTCCGCGATCACGCTTGCTGAACTCACGGTCGGCCCGCTGGCCGCCGGTCAGGACGAAGAAGAACGCGCTCGTCGTCAGGACCGTCTGCAGTGGGCGGCGGCGACGTGGGATCCGCTGCCGTTCGACACCTTGGCGGCCCGGGCCTACGGTCGCATCTACTCAGCGCTCTTGGTAAGGGGCCGGGTGGGACGCCGACGCTTCGCCGATCTGCTGATCGCCGCCACCGCGCTGGCAAACGACCTGCCGCTCTACACCCGGAACACCGCTGACGTAAAGGGCCTCGAAGACCTGATCACGGTCCGACCGGTGTAGCACCGGCGAGCTTCCAGGCGTAGTCGAGCGCATGGCCAAGGGAATCCGTGAAGGCCTTTCCCTGCCAGGCGATATCGAAGGCGGTGCCGTGGTCCACCGACGTGCGGACGATCGGCAGGCCGATCGTCACGTTGACTCCACGCTCGAAGCCATAGAGCTTCATCGGCGCGTGGCCCTGATCGTGGTACATGCAGATGACCGCGTCGTAGAAGTCGAGCTGGATCGCCTGACGGAAGATCGTGTCCGCCGGATGCGGGCCGGACACGTCGAGTCCGTCGGCCGCCGCCTGCTCGATCGTCGGACGGATGACGTCCTCGTCCTCGTTCCCAAACAGACCGTGCTCCCCCGCATGCGGGTTCAACCCGCAGACGGCTATACGCGGCCGCTCGATGAATCGCGACAGGGCCTCGTGGGTGAGGTGGATCACCTTGCGGATCCGTACCGGTTCCACTCGCTCGATCGCCTCGCGCAGGCTGACATGCGCGCTCACGTGGGTCACCGCCAGTTCCGGCACCGTCAACATCATCGCGAAGTCCTCCGCGCCGCACAGGCCCGCGATGAACTCGGTATGCCCCCTGAAGTCCGGCCGCGACAAGCGCGTCGCCTCCTTGTTCATCGGCAGGGTGACGACTCCCGCGACGTTGCCCGCCAGGGCGTCGCGCGTCGCGCGGTCGACATAGGCCAGCGCCGCCGCACCGGCCTCTCGACTCAGAACGCCCGGCGTCACCTGCTCCACACCCAACAGCCGGAGATCGCGGACGTTCAGCACACCCTCCACTGCCTCGTCCGGCCCATCGATCGAGTGAATCGGCACACCTGGAGTCAGCATCTCCCCGGCGCGCGCCAGCACGGCCGCGTCGCCGTAAATCACAGCATCGCTGCCCAGCAAGCCGTCGGCGAACCGGCGTACTGCGATCTCGGGCCCGACGCCAGAAGCATCCCCCATCGTCACCGCCATCCGCCGCCTGGTCATGGCCCAAAATCTACTCTGCTCGTCGGGTAGATTCGCCGCTTCCGACGAGCGAACATGAGGAGAGTCATGCCCAAGTACATCCCAAGCCCCGTCAAGTGGGTCCGCGACCAGGTGGAGCTCTATGAAGGCAGTGGCGGCACCGAGGGCGTCGGCCTGCGGGACACCGGTCTGCCGTGCATCATCGTCACGCATACGGGCAACAAGACCGGTTCGATCCGCAAGACCCCCCTGATGCGGGTCAAGGACGGCGACAGCTATGTGCTCGTCGCCTCGAAGGGCGGCGCGCCGAAGAACCCCGAGTGGGTGTACAACCTGCGCACGGACCCCGATGTCGAGCTTAGGGACGCCACGGAAGTTCAGGCGATGCGGGTGCGGGAGGTCGAGGATGCCGACGAACGCGCCCGTGTCTGGGCGTTGGCCGTCGAGGCGTTCCCGCCGTACGAGGAGTACAGGAACAAGACGTCCCGCACGATCCCCGTGTTCATCGCGGAGCCTCTGTAGCAGCTGGCTACTGGGGGGATGCCCTCCGACCCAGACCGGGCTCGACCAGGCCATCGCGTCGTTCAACTGGCGCACACGGACGAAGTAGTAGTCGCCCTGCCGCGGCGTATCGGTGTCGGTGTAGCTGAGGGTGAGGTCGCGCGGGCCGTCCGGGCGAACGCGCCGCAGCGTCACGGAGTCGCGAGGGTAGTTCTCGATCGGCAGTAGCCGCTCCAAACGGCCGCCCCGCAACTCCGACAGCGGCAGACGAACCCTTCCGCCCGGAATGACGGCGCGCGGGCGGTAGAACGGCGGCGCGGAGCCCGTTTCCGCGGCCTCCACGAGATCCAGCACGATCGCCGCTCCGGGCTGCACGTCCGTCACTGACAGCAGGAGCGAACTCGTCTCGCCGCGGGTGTTCGTGCGGAAGACGGCGCCGTTGCCGTTCTGCTCCACGTGCTGCGTGGTCGGGTTCGCGAAGTCCGTGCCCTCGACGCTGACCAGCGTGGCGCCCGCAACGGTCAGTTGGCCCCGCCAGTGACGCCAGCCGCGCGGAGCGTCGCCCATGTGGACCGGTGTCTCCTCGGAGTAGAAGGTCACCATGAGATCGGTCGGAGCGCCGCCATCCGTGTCGAGCGAGTAGTCCTCGCTCCATAGCTCCGTTTCGTTCTTCATCAGCGTGATCGAGCCGATCGGTGCGGTACCGATCACCCGGCCCGTGATCTCGCGCGTCTCAGAGAACGGCGCCCGCGATCCCATCCCGGTCCCGTTCACCTCAAAGTCGAGGATGATCCGGTCGCCGGTCGTCGCGTAGGTGCGCCGTGCCTTCATCCCGTCGAAGATCGCGTCGCGCGACCGCTCCGGCGCCAGCACCGCGCCCAGGCCGCCCCGCTGCGCCAGCGAGGTCCGGTTCGGCGCCGAGTAGCCCGGATGGGACAGATGGTCGTCCGAGGCCGCGACGACGCCGACCTGGTGCCCGCGCGACAGGTACGCCTGCATGAACCACTCGAAGGTCCCGTGCATCGACATCATCTCGACCAGCGGCTCCAGGCCCGGGTGCGACTGGCGGAAGTCGCCCGGATTGTGGGCATGCGGAATGACGACCACGTCGCGGCGGTCGTTGCGGGTGTCGAGTTCCCGGTAGAGCTCCGAAAGGGTCGGGAACTCCAGCACGGAGACCACCTCCCGGTCGTCGACAGTCCGGTAGAGAACGTTGTGGTGACCGCCGCCCTGCCGCGTATGCCGTGTCCATTCCCAACCGAGGTAGGGAATGAACCGTCCCGGCTCGTCGTACTCGGCGCTCTTCTCGCGCATCAGTTCCCACTCGCCCGCGTCGAGCCAGATGTCGTGCTCCGAGTGCGTGACGAAGTCGAGTCGCGCGTCGTCGCGCGCGAACTGCATGAAGAAGTCCAGGGTGCCGATGCCCTCGGCGTAGCCCGAGTGGCCGTGGGTGTCGCCCCAGTAGATGCCGTACTCAGGGTCCTCGGCTACCAGGATGGGGTTGGCGTCGCCGCTGACCGACGGCCCCTCGCCCCGGGAGCGAATCGTGGCCCAGTAGACGCCGGGTTCATCGAGGGCGAGTTCGACGACCGTGATCGCTTCGGTACCCGGCTCGGTCGAGGCGCGAAGCTCTCCGTTCAGGAGGACATCGAAGCCCGGAACGTCGCCGGTCGCCCGGTTGTAGAAGCGGTCCTCCGCGCGCACCGAGAACTCGAAGGTCTCGCCGGGCCGCACCACGCTCGGAGCGAAGCCGTGGACTCCGGCCACCGTCGTGCCGACCACCGCGAACCGCAGAATCGGCTGCGGCCGCCACTCGCCGGAGCCGTCGAGGTCAACGTAGAGCGGAAACGGGATCCGCGCTCCCGTTGTCTGCGTCATCAGGATTCCCGGGCCGCCGCCGGACGTGTCGCCGTAGGTGATCGTCACCGACTCACCGGCGTCGAGCCGGCCTTCCGCGAGCCGGCAGTCCAGGTCTGGCGAACCGTCGCGTACTGACTGGCCTCGAACGGTCCCGGCGTGTCCGTCTCCAGCGAACCGAGTGCGCCCTCCTCCTCCCGCAGCGTGAACTCGCGGACCAGCCGGTCGATCGTCGTGCCCGCGCTGACGGCCGCCTCGCCGGTCGGGGGCAACGTCGAGGAGAGACGCACCCGCGGCCCCTCCAGTCCCAACTCGTGGCCTGCCAGGGCCAGAGCGTCGGCCCAGTCGGCGACCACCGCCGCCCGCGCGGCGATCGTCAACTCGTCCGTAGCCTCGGCCGCGACATCGGCCTTGAGTTGGTCGATCGCGGCGCCCAGATCCCGGTCGTAGACGGCCCCCGGGCCGGCAGCGTCGCAACCGGCAAGAACGAGGGCCAGGGCGCCGCCCGCGAAGAGCGGCGCCCGCTCCCAACCGTGCCGCCTGAGCCGGATCAGAAGCTGAAGCCCACCTTCAGCCGGAACTCCCGCGGGCGCTGATACCAGGCAACCTGCGCGTTGGGCCGCCCAGTGGACGTGTTGATGATGGTCGGCTCCTGGTTGTCGGTCAGGTTGGCCACCTCGAAGCCGAGCTTCGCTCTCACATCGCCCGCCATCGCCACCGAGTACATCGCCGACAGGTCGATCGTCCAGGTGTCCGGCAACCGCTGCGCGTCCGACGGCTCGCGGTACGTCGACGTGGTGATCGTCTGTCCCGATACCGGGTGACGCACCTGGGTCGAAACGTGACTACCCCACGGCCTGCCCGCGGCGTAGTGGAAGAAGCCGCCCAGCACGAAGTCGTGCCGGCCGAAGACGAAGCGCTTCATCCCGACCACGTTCGCCAGGTGTTCCCGGTCCTCGAGCAGCCGCCCGAACCAGTAATCGCTCGAGGTCGCGTTGGTCAGCCCCGTGGAAACTTCGATGCCGCCCAGACCCTCGAAGAGATTGAAGTTGTCGTTGAACGAGTTGATGTTTCCCTTGTTCGAACTCAGGGTGTAGTTCGTGCGCAGGGTCCAGTTGTCGCGGAACAGCCGGTTCGCCTCGATCTGCAACCCCCGGTACTCGCGGCGGGCATCGGACCAGTTGCGGAGATCACGAACCACCCGGCCGGCATCGTCGAACTGGAGCGTCGCGTGGAAGATGTTGTCCGCCTCGCTCGCGACCAGCCGCGACTTGACGACCCACTTCTCGGACACCTGGAAGTCGGCGCCGAAGGAAATCTCGTCCTTGTAGTACGGGTCGATGTCCTGGATCGCCTGGTCGAACGTCGGCTCGACTCGCCGCTGGAAGCGGTCGTAGCGCTGAGTCGCCCGGTTCCACAGGAACTGGTCGTAGATGTTCTCGCCGTTGTTCTGGCGCGAGAACTCCTGCAGCACGATACCCATGCCGATCGCGTGGTAGTAGCGCCCCAGGGTGCCGCGAAGCAGGATGCTGCCGTCGGCCTTCACGTCGTAGACGCCGCTGACGCGTGGTACCCACTCGGTGTACTCGTTGACCCGCTCGCCGATGTCGTTGTCGATCGTCTGCTGATCGCCGCGGACGCCCAGGGTCCAGACCCAGTTGTCGCCGACCTCGAAGCGATCCTGGGCGAAGACGGCCAGGAAGTCGCTGGTTTCCGTGATCACGTTCGACGGCTCGAACACTCGCTTGTTGACGGGAGTCGCGAAGCCGCCGGGCAGGTTGGGGTCGTAGCCGCGTCCCCGGAACTCGGTGATGATCGAGGTCAGGTTGCTGAACTCGATCGCCTGCGCGTCGACGCCGAACTTCCACTCGTGCCGGCCCCTGAAGCTGGTCAGGGACACGTTCGCCTGGTCGCGCGGGAAGTCGTTGAAGCCCTCGGCGAGTCTTACCGCCGGCCCGTTGTGGCGCAGGCCAGTGGACAGGTCCCGATAGCGGAAGTTGTTCCCCAGCGGGTCGTCCGGCGAAGCGTTCGGGTCGATCGGGTGCTGCTCCGCCGCGTGACGGCCGACGAACTCCTCCCGGTTCGCGACCTTGAACTCGAGGAAGTTCGAGCTGCCCAGACCAAGACTCCAGTTGAGCGTCTGTACGCGGCCGTTCAGCGGGAAGCTCATGATCGCCCACCGGTCACCTGGATTTCCCGAAAGGCCGATGGCCTCCGACGGAGCATCGATCGCCGTGATCGCGATCTGCTGGTTGTCCCTGGGCTGGAAGTTCACCTTGGCGATCAGCGGCGTCCCCTCGCGGCTCAGGTTCACGATCGAGCCGTCCCGCAGAGTGTCGATCCGGTTGTCCGACATCTTGCCGTAGGAGAGAAAGAACCAGGCCCTGTTGCGGGCGATCGGGCCGCCGAGGCCGGTCTCGAAGCTGTTGATCTGATCGTCCGGACGCTCGAGTTCGAGGACATCCGGCGCCCGCCACTTCGGGTTCTGGCCGATGTACAGGAAGTCGCCGTGGAACTCGTTCGTCCCCGTCTTGACCGTCGAGTTGATGATGCCGGACGTCGCACGCCCGTACTCGGCGCCGAAACCGGTCGACTCGAGCTTCGTCTCGGTCAGCGCGGTACCCGGGATCCGGAGGCGCATTTCTCCGCCGCGTCGATGCATCGACGTATCCACGCCCTCGACGTAGACACCGATCTCGGTCGAAATGCCGCCGTTCACCGACGGCACGCTGTCCGAGTCATTCCGGTTGACGACCGACGGCAACTGCCGCATGGCCGCGTTGTAGTTGCGCGTCCCGAAGGCGACGTTCTCCGTCACCTCTTCGGGAATCGTCGCCGCAGCCGCCGTCTCGAACCGGCTGATCAGCGGCGCCTCGCCGGTGACCGTAATCTCCTCCTCGGTCGCGGACACGAGCGTCAGGTCGATGCCCCGCCGCTGTCCCGGATCGAGATCGGTCGCCAGTTCGGCTGCGCCAAGCCCCTCGAGTTCCGCGTTCACGGTGTAACGGCCGGCCAGCAGCAGCGCAAAGCGATAGACGCCATCCGTGTCCGTGATGACCGTCCGCGTGCTCTGCGGACCTCTCAGGGTTACCGTGACGCCAGGCAACGGCGCACCCTGGGCGTCCAGGACGCGACCGTCGATCGTGCCCGTCTGCGGTCCGTCCGCGAGTAGCGGAGCGACGCAGATCAGGACGACAAGCCCTCCGAGCCAAACGGAACGTCGATTCATACCTCTTCCTCCAGGTGGCGGGCCCAACCGACCGGCGCGGAGACTCCAGGACAGCGCGGCCAAACCCCATTGGCTCTTGTCGTGACCTAAACTAGCTAACGCCGTTGGACACCGCAACCCCGTTCGATTTTCTGACCGAAGGTGAGAAGGAGCTTCATGACCCGCCCCACCCGCCGCGATTTCCTGCAGCAGTCCTCACGCCTCATTGCCGGAGGGGCCCTCGCTGGTTTTTCCGGCTGCGGCGGATCCCAACCGCCCGCGGAGGCTGACGACCGGCCGAACCTCCTCTTCTTCTTCCCCGACCAGCAGCGGCCCGACTGGCTCGGCCTGGACGGTAGCGGCCTGGCGGCGCTGCGGACACCGAACATCGACCGTCTGGCGCGCGACGGCGTCAACTTCACCCGCGCCCTCGTGCCGTCGCCGGTCTGCGGCCCGTCCCGGGCGTGCCTCGCCTCCGGCCGCGAGTACGACCGCTGCGGCGTGCCCGGCAACGGCACCGACTACCCGCTGGACCAGCAGACCTTCTACGGCCAACTCCGGGACTCCGGCTACCACACGATGGCCGTCGGCAAGCTCGACATGTCGAAGAACAGCGGCAACTGGGGAATCGACGGAACGAACTTCGCCTCTCACTGGGGCTTCTCGGCGCAGATCAACAACTGCGGCAAGGGCGACGGGATGCAGTCCTACCTCGAGGATCCCGAAGGTCCCAAGGACCCGTACTACACCTACCTCGACTCGCTGGAACCGCCGCAGGGCCGCGCCTGCGCCACGGACTTCCGTCGGCGGCGCTCCAACTTCCCCGACAGTTGGTGGGGCGACGTGATCACCTCACCGCTCGGCCCCGAGGCCTACTGCGACAACTGGATCGCCCAGAACGGCCTGGACCTGATCGAGGCCGCCCCGAAGGATCACCCCTGGCACCTGGTCATCAACTTCGTCGGCCCGCATCCGCCGGTCGACATCACTGCCGAGATGGAAGCGTGGGTCCGCGGCCGGGACGGCCTGGGCCAGCCCTACGCCTACCACGGCGCCCTGACCCCGGACGACCACAAGGCGACCCGCCAGAACTACGCCGCGATGATCGAGAACATCGACGCCTGGCTGGGCCGCTACATCGACATGCTGGAAGAGACCGGCCAACTCGACAACACGATCATCGTCTACTCGAGCGACCACGGCGAAATGCTCGGCGACCACGCGCGCTGGGGGAAGTCGCTCCCCTACCAGGCTTCCGCGGGCGTACCCCTGCTGGCGGCCGGCCCCGGCATCCGGGCCGGGTACGAGTGCCACCTGCCGACGACCGTCCTCGACCTGGCCGCCACCTTCCTCGACTACGCCAACCTGGACACCCCAGCCGACATGGACAGCCGATCCCTGCGGCCACTGCTGGAAAGCCAGACCGACAGCCACCGCGAAGTCGTCCTGTCCGGACTCCGCGACTGGCGGCTCGCCTACGACGGCCGCTACAAGCTGGTCACCGGCTTCGGGAATGAAGACATTCTGTGGGACCTGGAGGCGGACCCGATGGAGACGGAGAGTCTGGCGGCGACGCAGCCGGAGGTGGTGCGGAGGTTGCGAGAGCGTCTGCCCGCATGACCTACCGTTCGGGCTGAGCCGGCGCGGACGACCCGCCGGTCGCCGACTCCGCACGCCCGCTATCATCCGGCGCTTTGAGCGCGGCACAAAACGCGCAGTCCCACAATGACGCCCCGTTCGCCCCTCGCCGCCATCCTCGTGGCGGCAGCCGCCGTTTCAGGCGCTGTACCCGCGACGGCCCAGTCCGAAGCGACCACCGGGATCATCCGCGGCCTGGTCCGCGGCCCGAGCGGAGCCCCGCTCGCGGGTGCTTTGGTGCTGATTCAGCACGGCGAAACCGGCCTCGTAACCTCCGTTGAAACGACCGCCTCCGGGACCTTCGCCCGCACCCTGCTGCCGCTCGGCTCCTACGAACTGATCGTGACCAAGGACGACGAAAGACTGATGGAGCGGATCGGCGGCCTGACCCTTCGCGTGGGCGAGACCCTGAACCTCGACATCGCGCTCAAGGAGGTCGTGGCCGAAGAGATCACGGTCAGCGAGGACGCCTACCAGACACCAGCCGCCGAAGACGTGACGACCTCGCAGCGGCTCTCCGACGAGGTGATCGAGGGGCTGCCCACGAACGGCCGCAACTTCTTCGACCTGACGCTGCTCACCCCCGGCGCCTCGCTCTCGCAGGGACCGGACGGGGACGAGCTGAACATCAGCGGTCAGCGCGGCATCTTCAACAACTTCATCGTCGACGGCGCCGACTTCAACAACTCCTTCTTCGGCGAGCAGCGCGGCGGCCAGAGGGCGGCCTTCACCTTCAACCAGGACGCGATCCAGGAGATGGTCGTGATCAACCAGGGGGCGACCGCCGAGTTCGGACGCTCGGCAGGCGGCTTCGTCAACGTGATCACGAAGTCGGGGACCAACGAACTGGAAGGCACGGTGCACACGTTCCGGCAATGGGACGGGATCTCGACCGAGCATCCGGCCGGGGAATCCGCGAAGCCGGACTTCGAGCGCCTGCAGTACGGCTTCACGCTCGGCGGGCCGATCCGCCGCGAGCGGGTGTTCTTCTTCGGCGCCTACGACGAGCAGGACGCTTCCGAGACGAAGCAACTCGTGCGCATCGTCGCCGGCCCAGCCAACCTGGCGCGGCTCGACGGCTTTCTCCATGAGCGCTGGCCGGGCCTCTTCGACGACGAGTTCGGGCCCATCGAGCGGACCGACGACAACCGGGCCCTGATCGCCAAGCTGGACTTCAACCTGAGCGAACGCCACCAGGCCTCGGTCAAGTACAACTACACGTGGTCGGAACAGAAGAACGGCACGTTCGATGTCGACTCCTGGGGCCTGTCCGCGAACGGCATCGAGCAGGACTACTCGCACGCCGTCAATCTGAGCCTGCGCTCTCTCCTCAGCAACCGGACCTCGAACGAACTGCGCCTCCAATGGGCGCGGGAGCACCGTCCGCGGCGCTACGGCGGACCGCTCCAGCCGGGAGTCGAGCCGCCGCCCCAGCCGCCCTACCAGGTTCTCGGCGGCAGACCCTTCCCCGACATCGCAATGGACTTCGCCGACGGCTTCCGCATCGGCCTGCCGTTCTTCCTGCCGATCGGCGCGGACGCGGCGGACGACCGCCAGCAGCTCGTCGACAACGTCTCCACGCTGGTCGGCGATCACCTGGTCAAGGCGGGGATCGAGGCGAACCGGACCGGAATCGCCCAGCAGTTCCTGGGCTTCGGCAACAGCCGCTACATCTTCGACTCCGTCGACGACTTCATCCACTTCGTCGAGCAGGGCTCCAACTACGTCACCTGCTCCGACGGCTCGAGCAGTGCCGCCGGCGTCTGCCCGCCGGGGGCCGAGATCACCGGGCCCGTCCTGCTCTACCTGCAGGCCGCGACCGTGCCCGGCGTGCCGCCGGAGGACCTGGGCCGGCAGGCCTTCGATGTCGACGAGGTCGGCCTGTTCCTCCAGGACACCTGGCAGCCGAGCGACCGCGTCGTCCTGAACCTCGGGCTGCGCTGGGAGGGCACCTGGAACCCGGAGCCGCTGATCGCGCCCCGGGACACCTACTTCGCCCCCTACCTCGACGACCCGCGCTTCCCCTCCGACGGCACGATCCCCGACGACCTCGACAACTTCCAGCCTCGTCTCGGCCTGGTCTGGGACGCCTCGGGCGACGGTCGCAATGTCCTCCGACTGAATGCGGGCACTTACGTCTCCCGCATCCCGAGCCTGGTGCTGGCCGGCCCGCGGACGACGAACGGCGCGTTCCAGCAGGTCCTCTTTCGCAGCAGCGCCGCCTCGCCGGCCCTGGGCCCGGTGCCGCGCATCGACGAGCAGATCGACGGTTCGGACACCCTGCCCTTCCTGCCCGACATCACGGTCGTCGACCGGGACCTTGAACTGCCGGAGACCTGGTCCTTCGGCGCCGGCTTCGAGCGAAGACTCGGCCGGGGCCTGACCGCCGAACTCGCCTACCAGCACGCGCGGACCGACGAGCTCTTCCGCTTCGTGGACCGCAACCACACCGCCTTCGGTTCCCCGTTCGGCGTCGGCACCCATCCCGGCGGCGGCGGCATCAACGCCCTGAACAACACGGAGAGCTCCGCGCGCTCCCGCTACCACGGACTCACCGCGACCCTCCGTGGCCGGGACGCCTTCGACGGCCTGCTCACTTTCGAGGTGAACTACACCCTGAGCCGCGACCGCTCGGACGACGACAACGAGCGCGATCCCTTCACCTTCCGTTACGCCGACCCCACGAACCTGGGACCGGAGTACGGCTGGTCGGACCGCGACCGCCGGCACCAGGTCGCCGGCTATCTGCTCTTCTCGCTACCCCAGGACATTCAGTTCAGCAACGTGTTCCGCTACCTGTCGGCGTCGCCGGTGTCCGAGTCCTGCGCCAGCCGGGGCCAGCGAGCCGCCCAACCGTCCGACCGCGTCTGCGCCGACGGCGCCATCCTGCAGCGCAACACCCTGCGCCGCGAGAACGACTTCCTGACCTGGGACATCCGCCTGTCACGCCCCTTCACCCTCGGCCGCGGCATCACCCTCGAACCGGTCTTCGAGATCTTCAACGTGACGAACGCCGACAACCGCCTCGACGCCGCCCAGGGCTCCCTCCTCTTCAACTTCGACGGCACGATCCGCAGCGGCCTGGGTGACAGCCGCCGCGGCCAGCTCGGCCTCCACCTTCACTTCTGAGGCGTAAAGAGGGGCGACGATCAAGCGCCGAGGATGCGCAGCTCGCGGGGGCTTGACGTGAGTAGCTCGCAGCCCTGCTCCGTCACCCGGATGTTGTCTTCGATCCGTACGCCGCCCCAGCCGTTGAGGTAGAGGCCTGGTTCGATCGTGAAGACGGCGCCTTCTTCGACGACGTCGTCGTTGCCGGCCATCACGGAGGGGGGCTCGTGGATCTCGAGGCCGAGACCGTGGCCGGTGCGATGGGTCATGAACTCCTTGAACCGGGGGCCGTGGAGGTTGGCCTGGCAGTTCTTGTGGACGTAGTCGTAGGTCACTCCGGGGCGAGACGCGGCGACGCCGCGGATGTTCGCCTGCAGGACCGCTTCGTAGACCTCCCGCATCCGGTCGGTGGGCGAACCGCTGACCACGAAGGTACGCGTGATGTCGCAGTGGTAGCCGTCGAAAGAGGTTCCGAAGTCGATGAGGAGGAACTCGCCTTCCTGCATCTCGCGATCGTCCGGCACGCCGTGCGGCAAGGCCGACTTCGGGCCGCTCAGGACGATCGGCCCGAACGAGATGCCGCCTCCGCCCCGCCGCAGCAATTCGCTTGAGAGCTTGGAGGCGATCTCGACCTCCTTGCGCCCGGGTTTCACGTCGCGCAGCGTGAACTCGAGCGCCGCTTCCGCGATCTTCGACGCCCTCTTCATCAGCGCCGCTTCCTCGTCGCTCTTCTTGAGCCGCAGAGCGGCTACAACGCTTTCGGCGCTTTCGATCTTTGCTTTCGGGAGCTCCCGCCGCACGTGCCCGAACTCCATGTAGCGCAGGCTCAACGGCTCCACCGCCACCCGGGAGGCCTTGGCCAGGCACTTGAACGCATCCGCGGCGGCCTTCTCCGGGCCGTCCGCATCGTCCCAGAGGTGGAGCGACTCGACGGACGGCGCCGCGCCGCGGAAGTTCGCCTCTTCCAGGGCCGGAACGACCGCCACCGCCGCGCCGGACGTCGGCACGATCAGCAGGAAGAGGCGCTCGTGGGCTTCGAACTCGTGGCCCAACAGCCACGTCATCGTCGCCGCCGGAGTCAGGACGACCGCGTCGACGCCGGTCGCCGAGGCCGCCTGGCGCAACTGGTCCAGCCGCCGGGCATCACGGCTGGCCGGCGCTTGCTCGCCGGCGCCCTCTGCCTCTGCCGCCAAGTCCCCTCCAACCGTGTCGTCGCTCATTTCGCCCCCGCCGCCGCTGTTCGTTGCCCGCCCTCCAGGACCGGGGTCGCGCGGTCCACGACACCCCTCAACCGGTCCGTGCGCTCGTTGACGGACGCACGGATGGCGCCCTTGGACGCGACAGCTTACTCCGAATGCTCCGAAGTGCTGGCGGAGCCCTTCAAGCGCGATAAAGTCGCGTCCATCATGGATACATCGATCGGTTCCCAGTACGACGAACTCCGCGAGGAGGTCCGCTCATTCTTCGCCGCCAACGAGGACGTCGCGGTCCCCGCCGGGCCCGGCTTCGGCGGCGACGCTTCCGAGGTCCGCAATCGCGTCGTCAAGTGGCAAAAGCGGCTGGTCGATGCCGGCTACGCCGGCCGCGAAATCCCGCAACGCTACGGCGGCGCCGGCCACGAGCCCGATGCCCTCGCCAGCCTGGTGATCGAGGAAGAGTTCCAGAACGCAGGGCTCTCCCTCGGGATGGAGAACCAGGGCATCAGCATGTTCGTGCCCACTCTTCTGCACTTCGGCCGCGAAGACCAGAAGCAGGACCTGATCAGCCCCACGATCCGCGGCGAGCTGATCTGGTGCCAGGGGTACAGCGAGCCCGGATCCGGCTCCGACCTGGCGTCGCTGCGGACGTCCGCGGTGCTCGACGGCGACGAGTACGTGATCAACGGTCAGAAGATCTGGACCAGCGGCGCCCAGGAAGCCGACATGATGTTCGCCCTGATCCGCACGGAAGCGGACGCCGGAAAACACGGCGGCATCAGCTACCTCGTCCTGTCGATGGACACGCCCGGCCTCGACGTGCGGCCGCTGATGACGATGACGGGCGACGCCTCCTTCAACGAGGTCTTCTTCACCGACGTGCGGGTGCCCGCAACGAACGTGATCGGCCGACCCGGCCAGGGCTGGGAAGTGGGCACGTACACCCTGCGCTTCGAGCGCAACATGCTCGGCCGCTCGAACGCGACGGAGAACTACATGGCCGGCTGCGTCGACATCCTGCGCGAGACCGGCCTGATCGATTCGCCCGTCTACCGCGACCGGCTGCTCAAGCTGGAAGGCCGGGTGCAGGCGATGAAGTACCACCAGTTGCGCCTGCTCACCGACCGGCTGAAGAAGCGCGACTCGGGCGCCGGGGGGCTCATCGTCAAGTTGAACAACTGCCAGTTGAACTACGACGTCTGCGCCCTGGCGATCGACGCGATGGCCGAGCGCGGCGTTCTCAAGCGCGGTTCGAAACACGTCCGCGACTACGGCAACTGGCAGCGCAACTACATGTACGCCCTGGGCCTGATCATCGGCGGCGGCACCGCCCAGATCCAGAAGAACATCATCGGCGAGCGGGGTCTTGGACTGCCTCGGGAGCCGAAGCCGGCCGCGGCCTAGAGTCCGGCCGCCCCTTGAGCCAAAGGAGTCCGACATGGACTTTGGACTGACGCAGCCGCAAGAGCTGCTCCGAGATTCGATCGCCCGTTTTCTCGCCCAGGACGTGGGTATAGAGCGCGTCCGCCGCGTGATGGACTCCGAGTCCGGGCAGGACGAGGCAATCCACCGGCAGCTCGGCGACCAGGGCATCACCGGCCTTCTGATCGACATGGACCTCGGCGGCTCGGAGCTCGGGATGCAGGAGGCCGCGATAGCCGCCCAGGAGATCGGTCGCACCGCGGCGCCGGTCAACTTCCACTCGTCTTACGTCCTGGCGCCGCTGCTGATCGCCGGCGCCGACGGCGGCGAGCGCAGGAACGCCCTGCTCGAAGGGATCGCCGAAGGGAGGACGCTCGTCACTCCTATCCTCGACGCGCCGATCGAGAACGGCCGCGTCGACGGAACCGTGCTCTACGTGCCCGACGCCGCCTGGTCAGACGCCTTCCTGCTCGAATCCGGGGGCAGCCTCCACCTGCTCGAGGCGACGACCGCGGGGATCGACATCGAGCCCCTCCAGACCGTCGACGACACGCGCCGGGTCGCCGAAGTCACCTTCTCCGGCGTCGACCTGAACGCCGCGGAGAGCCTCGGCGGCAGCGCCGAGAGCTCCAGGCGCGCCGTCTACGCGGCCCAGATCGCCATCGCCGCCGACGCCCTCGGCGCCGCCCAGAAGGGACTGCACATCGCGGTCGACTACGCCAAGGAGCGCAAGCAGTTCGAGCGCATCATCGGCTCCTTCCAGGCCGTCAAGCACATCTGCGCCGAGGTCCTCGCCGAAGTCGAGCCGGTCCAGTCCCTGCTCTGGCACGCAGCCGATGCCTGGGACGAGGGCTCGGACGAAATCGACCACCTCGCGCCCCTGCTCAAGGCCCACGCCACGGACGTCGCCAGCGAAGCGGCAACCAAGACCACCCAGGTCATGGGCGGCATCGGCTTCACTCACGAGTGCGACATGCACATCTTCTACAAGCGCATAGGCCTCGACCGCCAGATGCAGGGGAATCCGACCGCGCTCCGGGAGCAGGCGGCGGCGGTGATGTACGCGTGATGCGGCGAACCGGCCCTGTTGCAGCCTCTCGGTCGTCCGGGCTCACGAAAACCGGCGAAGCTGGAGCGTCGCCCCGAGACCTTTGAGGGCTCGTCGTGAGCCTCGGACTGACACCGGCCGGCGAGGTGCGTTGGACCGACTCCGGCGCTCCGGAGATTCCGAAGCGGCTCGAGCATCTCGAACGCGCCTTCGACGCCGATTGGCGAGAAGCCCTGTTCACGCTCGCGGCCGAGAAGATCGACACCCGGCAGCAGCCCGCCGCCCGCTATTGGCAGAGCATCGCCGAGCGCCATCTGACCGCGCTCTGCCACCTGCCCGACAGAAACCTCAAGCCGGAGGGGGCCGCTTCGCTCAGCGTCGAGCCGCCGACTTCGGCCGAATCCGCTGCTCTCGTTGAAGCCGCTCCGCCGATGATCGGTGGCGAGTACCTGTCCGCGGCACGCCTCCAGCACGTCTGGACCGGGCTGAACGACTGGGTGAGCCAGGCCGCGCCGGCTGCCGGCGGGCTGTCCGCGTTCCTGCGTGAGAGGGCGCCGGAATGGCATCAGGTCGGGCGGGTCTGCTTCCACCTGGCCGAGAACCGGAACGACGCAGCACGACCGTTCGCGTTCATGGCGACGTACTCCGCGCGATTCGGCACGACCGGCCGAGCCCGGCACCTCCCTCTGCGGCGAGCACTCGAACAGTACGCGGGCGAGAACAACCGTTCGGCGCTCATCACCCTCCTGTCTCCGATCGAGCAGGCCGCTGCCGCCTGTGACTGGCTAAGGGAGATGGTTGACTCCGGCGACGTCTACCGGCCGATGGCCTGGACGCCGGATCGCGCCTACCGACTCCTCCGCAGCGTGCCGGAACTCGAGGAGAGCGGCTTGTCCGTCCGGCTGCCCAACTGGTGGCGCAAGCGCCCGCGACCGCAAGTCTCCGTGACGGTTGGCGAGGCGCCGTCCCAGGTGGGCGCCGACGCCGTGCTCGATTTTCGAGCCGAGGTCGCTCTCGGCGGCGAGCCGCTCTCCGAAGACGAGTTGAACGCGCTGCTCGGCGGCGACGCCAATCTGGTGCTCCTCAAGGGCCAGTGGGTCGAGGTGGACCGCGACCGCCTGGACCAGGCGATCGAGCACTGGGATGCCATGCGCCAGGCAGCCGGCAACGGCGGCATCTCCTTCGTCGAGGGAATGCGCCTCCTCGCCGGCGCGTCGGCCGACCTTCGGGGCGGGGCGGAAGTCGAGGCTGAACGCCCATGGGTTCATGTGGAGGCCGGAGACGGCATGCGCGAAATCCTGGCCGGCATGCGCCAGCCCGAGACGCTCGCCGCCGTCGACGACGGCGAATTGCAAGGGACCCTCCGGCCGTATCAGCGCGATGGCGTGGCATGGCTCTCCTTCCTGACCCGGCTGGGCCTCGGCGCCTGTCTGGCCGACGACATGGGCCTGGGCAAGACGATTCAAGTGCTGGCGTTGCTTCTCTCCGACCGCGCCCTTTGCCAGGAGGAGGAGGAGGAGGAGCAGCAGCAGCAGCGACGGCCGTCGCTGCTCGTGATTCCGGCGTCTCTGCTCGGAAACTGGCGCGCCGAAGCGGCCCGGTTCGCGCCGTCGCTCGACCTTCGATTCCTGCACCCGTCCGAGACCGATCGCGAAACCCTGGCCGACATCGCGAGCGCCCCCTCCCGGTTCCTGGCCGGTGCCGATCTGGTGTTGACCACCTACGCCATGCTGGCTCGGCAGCCCTGGCTGGCGGACCTCCGGTGGCGACTGGTCATCCTGGACGAAGCGCAGGCCATCAAGAACCCAGGCACGCTCCAGAGCCGGTCCGCCCGAAAGCTCCAGGCCGACGCGCGCGTCGCGATGACCGGTACGCCGGTGGAGAATCACGCGGGTGATCTGTGGGCACTGTTCGACTTCCTCAATCCCGGTCTCCTCGGCTCACGCGCGGTGTTCCAGCGGTTCGTCAAGACGCTGCAACAGCGCGAGGCACAACAGTTCTCGCCGCTCCGCCGACTCGTTGCGCCCTACATCCTGCGCCGTTTGAAGACGGACCGTCGAATCATCGACGACCTGCCCGACAAGACCGAAGCGGCACGCTACTGCCGTCTGACCCGAACCCAGGCTGCACTCTACGAGCGAGTCGTGCGGTCGATGCAGCGCGGCCTGGAGTCGGCCGAGGGCATCGAGCGGCGGGGCCTCGTGCTGCGGACGCTCATGCGATTGAAGCAGGCGTGCAATCATCCCAGCCAGCTTTCCGGAGACGGCGTCTACGAACCGAGCGACAGCGGCAAGTTCGAACGCGTCGCCGAAATCTGCGCGGAACTGGCCGCGCGCCAGGAACGCGCCCTCGTGTTCACGCAGTTCAGAGAGATCATCGATCCGCTGTCCGACCATCTGGCCGAGGTCTTCGGCCGGCCGGGGCTGGCGCTGCACGGCGGCACCGCAGTCAGTCGGCGACGCGCCCTGGTCGATGCCTTCCAGCGCGACGACGGACCGCCGTTCTTCGTCCTGTCCCTCAAGGCGGGAGGCACGGGGCTGAACCTGACGGCGGCGTCGCATGTGATCCACTTCGACCGCTGGTGGAACCCGGCGGTGGAGAATCAGGCGACCGACCGCGCCTTCCGCATCGGCCAGCGACGCAACGTGCTCATCCACAAGTTCATCGTCTCCGGCACGATCGAGGAGAGAATCGACCGGATGCTCACCGACAAGAGCGAGTTGGCGAACGATCTTCTGGAGGATGGCCGTGAGATGAAGCTCACCGAGCTTGCCGACGATGAACTGCTCGACCTGGTCCGCCTGGACATCACCCGGGCGAGAGCGTAGAAGGCACGGGAACGGATATGCGGTTTCCGAGCTACGTCCCGGTAGCGGCGCGACGAGCCAAAGCCGCACGGAAGGTCGCCAGTCTTCGCAAGCAGGGGAACAAGGTGCAGCCGGTCCAGGTCACGGGGACCGTGATTGCCCGGAGCTTCTGGGGCAAGCGCTGGTGCAAGCACATGGAGTCCTTCTCCGACTACCGCAACCGCTTGCCGCGCGGCCGCAGCTACGCGCGCCACGGCGCGGTCTGCGACCTGGCGATTCGGGCCGGCCGCGTCGACGCGCTGGTCCTCGGCACCAGGCTCTACCGTGTCGCCATCCGCATCGACAAGCTCAAGCCCGCCGTCTGGAAGTCCATCAAGGCCAGATGCACCGGACAGATCGGATCGGTCATCGAGTTGCTTCAGGGGCGGCTCTCCGACCAGGTGATGGCCGTCGTCACGGACCGCAACCGCGGCCTGTTTCCGACCCCGCGCCAGATCGAGTTCGACTGCGACTGCCCGGACTGGGCCGGCATGTGCAAGCACGTGGCTTCGGTCATGTACGGCGTCGGCGCCCGGCTCGACGACAGCCCCGAGCTCCTCTTCCTGCTGCGCAAGGTCGACGAAGCGGAGTTGATCGACGCGGACCTGGCGCTGCCGGCCGGGTCGGGCCAGGAGGATGCCCTGGCGGAAGACGACCTGTCGGGCATCTTCGGCATCGATCTGGACACGGACGAGGCGGAAGCTCCGCCCTCGAGTCCGCGCAAGAAGGGGGTGCGCAAGGCCCGGAAGAGCCGCGGCGCTTCCCGGTCTCCGAGCAGGCGAAAGCGAACCGCGAAGAAAGCTCCCGCAAGAAAGGGCACCGCGAAGAGGACCCCGGCGAGCACGCCGTTTCGCCCCACCGGCGCCCGCGTCCGCCGGCTCCGCCGGCTGAGCGGCCTGTCGGTCGCCGAGTTCGCCGCCAGGCTCGGAGTGACCCCGGCAACCGTGTACCGCTGGGAATCCGCGCGCGGACAGCTCAACCTGCGAGCCGCCTCGTACAACGCGCTGCGCACCCTCCACGAACGGACGGAAACGGCGACAGCCAGCCGCCGTCGCTGAGACACCTTCCACCAACCGGCTTCGGCCTACTCCTGCTCGCGCCCAATCCACCCTCTCTCCCCTGACCGGCTTGACCGCAAACCGGTACGCTCGGCCCGAATGACGCCCCAAGAAGCCGCCCCCTCGGCCTTCGACCACGAACTCCCCGAACACGACCCCGAAGTCGGTCAACTCGTTCACGTCCGCTCCAGGCGCTGGCTGGTCGAGGATGTCGAATCCGGCGAGAAGCCCGGCGACTCCTCCATCGTCCGCCTCGCCTGCGCCGAAGACGACGCCCAGGGCGAAGAGATCGAGGTCTTCTGGGACTGCGAGATCGACCGCCGCATCCTGAAGCAGGCGGGCTGGGGCGAACTCGCCGCCAAGGGGTTCGACACGCCCCGCCGCTTCGCCGCCTTTCTGCACACGCTGCGCTGGAACTGCGTCACCGCGACCGACCCGAACCTCTTCCAGGCGCCGTTCCGGGCCGGCATCAAGCTCGACGCCTACCAGATGGAGCCGCTGCGCAAGGCGCTCAGGCTGCCGCGAGTCAACCTGTTCATCGCCGACGACACGGGGCTCGGCAAGACGATCGAGGCCGGACTGATCGCCCGGGAGCTGCTGCTCCGCAAGAAGGTCAAGACGATCGTCGTCTCGGCGCCGAGTTCCGTGCTCGAACAGTGGCAGGGCGAGATGGAAGAGCGCTTCGGCCTGCTGTTCCAGATCCTCGACCGGGCCTGGTTTACCCGCATGAGGCGCGAGCGCGGGTTCGGCGTCAACCCGTGGCGCACCCACAGCCGCTTCCTCGTTTCCCACAACCTGCTGCGCGACCCTACCTACGCCGACCCGATGCGGGAATGGCTGGGGCCGGCGCTGCCAGGAAGCCTGCTGATCCTCGACGAAGCGCATCACGCCGCGCCTTCGAGCGGCGGCCGCTACGGCATCGAGTCGAAGTTCACGCGGGCCGTCCGCGACTTGAGCGGCCGCTTCGAGCACCGGCTGTTCCTCTCCGCGACGCCGCACAACGGCCACTCGAACAGCTTCTCCACGCTGCTCGAACTGCTCGACCCGAACCGCTTCACTCGCGGCGTCAAGGTGCGGAAGAGGTCGCTTGACGCGGTGATGGTGCGCCGCCTGAAGGAGGACATCCGCAACGTCCAGGGCGGCTTCCCCAAGCGCAAGGTCGTCCCCGTGAGGATCGACGATCTCCCCGACGACGCCCCCGAACTCCTGCTGTCCCGCCTGCTCGACGAGTACCGCGAAGCCCGGGAGCAACGGTTCCGGGCGGCGTCGAAGACGGCCCGCGCCGCATCCGGCCTGCTCGTTGTCGGCCTCCAGCAGCGGCTGCTGTCCTCCATCGAGGCGTTCGCGCGCAGCGTGAAGACCCACCGCGGCACGCTCGAACGCCGGCGCCGGAAGGCCGCCGACGACGCCCGACAGAGAGTCGCCCGGGATCGGGCGGATCGCTTCGTCTCCGGCTCGTGGCTCGCCGGGCAGGGGGACGACGAGGAACGGTCGGCCTTCACCGGCGAAGAAGCCGAACGCGAGGAAGAGGCCCAGATCCGCGACCTGAACGCCGCCGCCGAGTCTGCCCACGCGGCCGAAAGGACCAAGGCCGACCCTCTCCAGCGCGAGAACGACCTGCTCGACCGGATGCAGCGCATCGCCGAGCAAACCCGCGGCAGACCCGATGCAAAGACGCGCGAGCTCGTCGACTGGATCCGCGTGAATCTCTGTCCCGGCCTGCCGCTCCTGGGAAAGGCGCTCCCCGCCGGCGCTCCGCCACCGCGCTGGAACGACCGACGACTGCTCATCTTCACCGAGAACCGGGAAGGCACGAAGCGCTACCTCCGCACCATGCTCGATACGGCGATTGCGTCTACCGACCGTGCCGAAGAACGGATCGTGACGATCGACGGGCTCACGCGCGGACCCCGGCGGCGGGAGATCCAGCGCAGGTTCAACGCCGACCCGAAGGACGAACCGCTGCGAATCCTCCTGGCCACCGACGCCGCCCGCGAGGGCCTGAACTTCCAGGCCCACTGCACGGACCTGTTCCACTTCGACCTGCCCTGGAACCCCGGCCGCATCGAGCAGCGAAACGGCCGCATCGACCGCAAGCTGCAGCCGGCGGCCGAGGTCCGCTGCCACTACTTCGTCCTGCCCCAGCGCGCCGAGGATCGCGTGCTGCAAGTTCTCGTCAGGAAGACCGGGACGATCAAGACCGAGCTCGGCAGCCTGTCCCAGGTCATCGACGATGCCGTGGAACGCCGCTTGACGAAGAGCGGCATCCGCCACCGCGACGCCGGGCGCCTGGCGCGCGAGATCGAGAGGGCCGACATCGACGCCGAACGCCAGCGCCTGGTCAACGAGGAACTCGAGGCGGCCCGCGAACGCCGCGACGACCTGAAGGGGCAGATCGCCCGCTGCCAGGACCTTCTGCAGCGCTCCCGCAGATGGGTCCAGTTCGAGGAGAACGCGTTCCGCGACGCCCTCTCCTGCTCGCTCGAACTCGCCGGCGCGAAGCCGCTGCAGCAGGGCCGAACCGAAGACGGCGACGAGGTCTGGACCTTTCCCGCCCTGGACGGCCAGACCAACGCCGACCCGAGCTGGGCCGGCACGCTGGATTCGCTGCGCCGACCCCGGCGCCGCGACCAGAAACTGACCGAGTGGCGGAAGGAAGAACCGCCGCGCCCCGTCGTGTTCGAGGACGCCGGCGTCCTCACGGACGACACGGTTCACCTCCACCTGGAACAGCGCGTAGCCCAGCGGTTGCTGGCTCGCTTCCGCTCCCAGGGCTTCGTCCACCACGACCTGTCGCGAGCCTGCCTCGCCCAGTCGGCCGACTCGATTCCCCGCGTCGTCCTGCTCGGCCGGCTGACTCTCTACGGCCGGGGCGCCGAGCGGCTACACGAAGAGGTCGTGACGGTAGCGGCGCGGTGGACTGAGCCCGCTCGCCGCGGCGCGCCCCTCGCCGCGTACGCCCGCGAGGCAGAGACGCGCACCCTCGACGTGCTCGAACGGTCGCTGGGGGGATCCGGCAACCGTCCGGTGAGCGACATCGTGGTCCGCCGGCTGCTCGGTTCGGCGGCGCAAGACGTCGACGAACTCCGGCCCCAACTCGAGGCCCGCGCCCGCGCGATGGAGGAATCAGCGACAGAGCGGCTGCACGAACGCGGCGAGCGCGAGAGCCGGGAACTCCACGAGACCCTGGAAAGCCAGCGCAACCACGTCGCAAGCGAGTTGGCCCGCCGCGAGGCCGTCCCCATGCAACAGGTCCTGGCCTTCAACCAGGCCGAAGAACGGCAGCTCCTCGCCGACATGAACTCCTGGCGCCGCCGCCTGGAACAGTTCGACCGCGACCTGGAACGCGAGCCCCGGCGCGTCCGCGACTTCTACGAAGTCCGCGCCGTGCCGCCCGTGGAGCCGCTCGGCATCGTCTACCTGTGGCCGGAGACCAACTGATGGCCCCAGACTCGCCTTTCCGGCTCCCTCCGCCGTAGCCGATGGCACAACCGAACGCGAACACGCTCGCCCATCTGGAGTGGCTCGGCTTCGTTCAGCCGACCGGCCTCGTCGTCTCGGCGCCGGCGTTGGACAAGGCCGGCGTCGTGCTGCAACGAAGCGACCGGGAAGGCCAGCGGCGCCTTCACGCGGCTGCCGAGCACCCGCAGCCCGAGCCAGGCGAGGTGCCGCGGCCGTTCCTGCCCGACTTCGAGGCGTTCGCCCGCTCCGTGCTCGACTGGAGGTTCTCGCCCAGGGGCTACGCCGGCGGCAGCGGCGAACCGATCCCGGACGAACTGAGCCTTCGCCTGCCGGACTACGGCGAGACCCTGCGCCCCGACTTCGCGGTCCGCGAGCGCGAGCCGGAAGAAGGCGGCTCGGCCTGGCAACTGCTGGTGCGGACCCTCAACGACGGTCAGGACTTCGACCGCGTCGCCGCGGACGCTGGCCGGCTCGAGGCCTCGCCCCAGAGCCGGCTGGAGCGCCTGCTCCGAGCGAAGCGAGTCCCCGCCGGCCTGCTCTTCAACGGCGACGCCCTGCGCCTTGTCTCGGCGCCGCACGGCGAGAGTTCGGGCTGGTTGGACTTCCCGGTAGCCGACATGCTTGAGGTGGCGGGCCGGCCGATCTGCACCGCGCTCCGGCTGCTGTTGAACGAGCGCCGACTGCTGGCGTTGCCCGGGAATCAGCGGCTCGCCGCCCTGCTCGCCGACAGCCGGAAGTACCAGAACGAGGTCAGCGAGAAGCTCGCGGTGCAGGTGCTGCACGCCCTCTACGAGCTGCTGCGAGGATTCCAGGCTGCCCACGACGCCTCGCGCGGCGAGCTGCTGAACGAGCAGCTTCGGGAAGACCGCAACGGCGTCTACCGCGGCCTGCTCACCGTGGTTCTCCGGCTCGTGTTCCTGCTCTACGCGGAAGAACGCGGGCTCCTTTCCTCGAACCGGACGTTCGAACGCCACTACTCGCTCGGCAGCCTCTACGAGCGGCTGCGGGCCGACGCGGCACTGCACCCGGACACGATGGACCAGCGCTACGGCGCCTGGGCAGGGCTGCTCAGCCTGTTTCGGATGGTCCACCACGGCGCGCAAGCCGCGGGCCTGCGGCTACCGCCCCGGCACGGCGTCCTGTTCGACCCGGACCGGTACGCGTTCCTGGAGGGGCGACCCTTCGGCGTCAGCCAGAACCACGAGCGCGTCGAGGCGCCGCGCATCTCCGACGGCACGATCTTCCGCGCGCTCGAGAAGCTGCTCGTCCTCGACGGCGAGCGCCTCTCGTACCGCGCCCTGGACGTCGAGCAGATCGGCGCCGTCTACGAGACGATGATGGGCTTCCAGCTCGAACGCGCCGAGGGGCGTTCGGCTGCGATCAAGGCGGCGAAGAAGCACGGCGCCCCGGCAACCGTGAACCTGGAGGAACTGCTCGCCGAACCCGCCGGCAGCCGTACCCGCTGGCTCAAGCAGCGAACCGACCGCAACCTGACCGGGAAGGCCGCGAAAGCGGTCCGCGACGCCGGCACGCTGGACGAACTCCACGCCGCCCTGGACTCCGTCATCGACCGCGACGCCACCCCCGACCTGGTGCGGCGCGACGACCTGATCCTCCAGCCGAGTGAAGAGCGCCGACGCTCCGGCTCCCACTACACGCCCAGGTCGCTGACCGGCCCGATCGTCAGCGACACCCTGGAACCGATCCTGGAGCGGCTGCAGGATGCCGGCGGCACCGTGCCGCGCCCGGAGCACCTCCTCGACCTCAAGATCTGCGATCCGGCCATGGGCTCCGGCGCCTTCCTCGTCGAGGCCTGCCGCCAGCTCGGCGACGCCCTGGCCGAATCCTGGCGCTACCACGACGCCACGCCGGACATCCCGCCCGACAGCGACGAGACCGTCCACGCCCGCCGCCTCGTGGCCCGGAACTGCCTCTACGGCGTCGACCGCAATCCCGTCGCCGTCGACCTGGCGAAGCTCTCCCTGTGGCTGGCGACGCTGGCGAAGGACCACCCGCTGACCTTCCTCGACCACGCGTTCCGCCACGGCGACTCGCTGGTAGGACTCACCCTGGAGCAGATCCAGGCCTTCCACTGGAAGGGCAGCCAGAAGCGCTTCCAGGCCGGCATCGAGACAACCTGGATCCGCGAACAGGTCGAGAAAGCGCTCCAACTGCGGCGCGAGATCCAGGACGCCGGCGAGGAGACGCCCGACAAGGAACTGCGGCAGCGGCTTCGCGAGGCCGACGGCGAGCTGGCCCTGGTGAAAGCGCATGGAGATCTTGCACTCGCCGCGTTCTTCGAGGGGAAGAAGCCGAAGGAGCGAGAGGAGTCGCGGCGAGAGTTCGCCCAAGCCTTGGAGTCCCCCGCGGGAGACGAGGCCAGCCCTCCAGGCGCCCACGCCTACGCCGGCTGGCTCGATGAACTCCGCAAGGCGAGTCCGCCGCTGGCTCCGTTCCACTGGGAGATCGAGTTCCCGGAGGTGCTCCTGCCGGAAGAGCGGGAGAACCCTGGCTTCGACGGGATCGTCGGCAACCCGCCGTTCGCCGGCAAGAACACGCTCGGAAACGCGAACGTGGCGCGCTACAAGAACTGGCTCCAGCAGCTTCACGAAGAAAGCCACGGCAACGCCGATCTGGTCGCCCACTTCTTCCGCCGCTCCTTCGGCCTCATCCGCGAACGCGGCGCCTTCGGCCTGATCGCCACGAACACAATCGCTCAGGGCGACACCCGGGCCACCGGCCTGCGCTACATCTGCCAGCACCGCGGCGAGATCTATCGGGCGCGGCGACGAGTCCAGTGGCCGGGGCTGGCGGCAGTCATCGTCAGCGTCGTGCATGTGCACCGGGGCGCCTGGGCCGGTCCGAGACTGCTCGACAACGCGCCTGTGCCGACCATCACCGCCTTCCTCTTCCACCGCGGCGGCCACGAAGACCCAGCGCGACTGGCCGAGAACGCGGGCAAGAGCTTCGTCGGCAGCTACGTGCTGGGCATGGGCTTTACGTTCGACGACACGGACAGGAAGGGCGTGGCGACGCCTCTCGCCGAGATGGAACTCCTGATTGCCGAGAACCCGAAGAACCGGGGCGCGATCTTCCCCTACATCGGCGGCACCGAAGTCAACGCGAGCCCGACCCATGCGCACCACCGCTACGTCATCGACTTCCAGGACTATCCGCTGCGCCGAGAAGAGGCGGGCGAAAGATGGGAAACGGCCGATGCGAGTCGGCGTCAAGAGTGGCTTCGTAGCGGCGTGGTGCCGCTTGACTATCCGGACTCCGTCGCCGCAGACTGGCCGAAGTTGCTCAAGATTGTGAAGGAGCGGGTCAAGCCCGAGCGCGAACTCAAGCAGCGTGAGGCGTACCGCCGACGATGGTGGCAGTACGGAGAAAAGCGTGCCGATCTCCGGGCCACTATCGCCGACCTCGACCGCGTCCTCGCCATTTCCCAAGTGACCCAGCACGTAGCTTTCGCCTACTTGCCAACCGGCATGGTCTATGCGCATCGCCTCAACATCTTCCCCCTCCGAACGTACGCTGCCCTCTCTACCCTCCAGTCTCGATCCCACGAGACTTGGGCTCGCTTCTTCGGTTCCACCCTTGAAGACCGCTTCTGCTACTACCCCTCCGACTGCTTCGAGACCTTCCCCTTCCCGGGAGCCTGGGAAACTCACCCCGATCTCGAAGCCATCGGCAAGACCTACTACGACTACCGCGCCGCCCTGATGATCGGGAACGACGAGGGCCTGACGAAGACCTACAACCGCTTCCACGACCCCTACGGGCGAAGCCCCGCGATCCAGAGACTCCGCGAACTCCACGCCGCAATGGACCGGGCCGTCCTCGACGCCTACGGCTGGACCGACATCCCCACCGACTGCGAGTTCCTCCTCGACTACGAGATCGACGAAGAAACCTGGGGCGCCAGGAAGAAGCCCTACCGCTACCGCTGGCCCAACGAAGTCCGCGACGAGGTCCTTGCCCGGCTCCTCGAACTCAACGCGAAGCGAGCCGCCGAAGAAAGGCGCAGCGGTTCCCTCCAATGAGAACCGTAGAGCAACCCAGACCCGAGACCACCGCGTTGCGGTCCGGCTTTGCAGTGGCCCCCGCCTGTGTGGCAGAGTCTGTCCGTAGCGAGCCAGTAAGCCCACCAACGCCGACTCCTCCGCCACCTTCCGGGGCACTCCGCCATGACTAGCGGCAAGCTCTTGCGCCGACTCATCGTCTCGGGAGCCGAGGGCGACCTCGCTGCATTTCGTGCCGCCGCGGACGACGTGATCGCCGACGAGAGGCAGAAGCAACACCACCTTCTAGCGAACGATCTCGAGTCCATCCTCTACGGTCGTACTCGCGCTCCCACGTCGCCTAGCCTACGGTGCCTCGCCCAGTCGGTGCCAGAAGATCGAGAGCGCGGCTTGGCCTTGCTTTCACTGCGCGAACCCGCCCGCGGCATGGAGGACGTCGTCCTCTCAAGCTCGAACAATTCCATCGTCCGGGCCGTCCTCTACGAGCAGAACCGTGAGGAACTGCTTCATGCACACGGGCTCCGCCCCATCGATCGCCTTCTCTTCTGCGGACCGCCGGGCTGCGGCAAGACACTGACCGCAGAGGTCATCGCAAACGAACTCGGCAGACCTCTCGCCATCGTTCGGGTCGATAGCGTGGTGTCGTCTTTCCTGGGCGAGACCGCCGCGAACCTCCGCCGCGTCTTCGATTTCATTGAAACCACGCCGACGGTCGCACTCTTCGACGAGTTCGACGCTTTGGGAAAGGAGCGGGACGACTCCTCGGAACACGGCGAACTGCGCCGCGTCGTCAACGCAGTGCTGCAAATGCTAGACGCTTACGAAGGCCGTAGCCTCATCGTCGCTGCCACGAATCACCAGTCCATGCTCGACTCGGCCATCTGGCGCCGCTTCGAGGAGATTCTCTATCTGAAGCGGCCCACCGCCGCGCAGGTTCTGGAACTCCTCCGCGTCAAGCTGCGCGGCGTGCGCCGAGCATTCAGTATCGAAGCCGTCGACGTCGAGTCCCTGTTCCCCAAGTGCACGCACGCCGACATCGAGCGCATCCTTCGCCGAGCCGTCAAGGACATGGTCCTAAACGGTGAACATAGCCTTCGTCTGAACCACATTCGCAGAGCGCTGCGCCGAGAGCACACGCGGCGTCGGCCTGCGGGTACTTGAGTCAGGCCATTGCAACAGCGCCTCTTCGACCATCCACAAATGCGCCCGCACCTACGCCTCAGCCGAGAGCGGCCGACTACGGAGCGCCGCCGGCCCGGCGGGTTCCCTCCTTCCCCGCCTCCGCCTGAGGATCCGCGGGCCCATGGAACCGCATTGCGCCAGCAACTTCGTTCGGCACGTAGAAGAGCCGCTGAGGCTCTCGGTGGGTACGACCAGCGACGACTGATCAAACTCCAATTGGCGACGCGAGTATCGCCGAGCGAACTCGCTCGGATCTCGAACGGGATGGAAGTCGTAAGCCAAGAGGAAGATCATCTCGTTCTCTACTTTGCTACCGACGATGCGCTGGAGACATTCGAGGCGAAGCTGTCAAGCCTCAGCCGAGACGAGCCGGTCACGCGCAAGGAACTGCTCTATGCTCTCCGCGACATCGATCACTGGAGCGAGGACGACCGCACCGGTTGGAGTCTCAGGCAACACGGCCTGCCGCCGGCCGAGTCGGTAGTGCTTGACGTGGAGCTATGGCCGGTGGGCGGCCCGCAGGCGCCAGCGCTCACCACCTTCATCGCATGGTTGCAGCAGCGCGGCGGCACTGTCCTGGACAAAGTCCAGAAAGCCTACCTCACGATGAGCCGTATCCGTTGTGACCAAGCGGTGGCCGCCGAGCTACTCCGGTACCGGGACGTTCGGACAGTGGATCTTCCGCCGCGTCTGGCCCTGTCCCAAGGAATCCTCAGGGCCGACGTCCAGGAGATACCCAGAATCGAGGGGCCCTTCCCCGATGCACCCGGGATCGTGGTTCTCGACTCCGGCCTTGCCTCCGGCCATCCTCTACTCGCAGCCGCCGTAGGAGATTCCCAGAGCTTCCTACCGGGAAGATCAGCAGCCGACGAGCACGGCCACGGCACGCTCGTCGCGGGAATCGCCCTGTACGGCGATGTGTCGGAAACACTCGATGCCCAGAGCATCTTCCCGCAACTCCGACTCTTCAGCGGCCGGATACTGGACGAGACGAACCAGAGCAACGAGTCTCTCATCGAGAACCAAATCGAAGAAGCCGTCCGCTACTTTGTGGACCACTACGGCTGCCGCGTGTTCAATCTCTCCTACGGGGATCCCAACAGGCCCTTCGAGGGCGGCAGGATCACCGGTCTCGCTGTGACGCTGGACGCGCTGAGTCGGGAACTGGGCGTGCTGTTCATCGTGCCCACCGGAAACTACGAAGGCGACGCCGAGGGATCGGAAGACTGGCGAGCCGACTATCCTGACTACCTGGCTGAATCGAAGGCCCGGCTTCTCGATCCGGCCCCGGCCCTGACCGCTCTTACCGTAGGGAGTCTGGCACGTCGAGAAGGGACGATCCAGGCTGCGAGCTACCCGGACGATCCCGCATACCAGCCCGTAGCCCGAAGGGACCAACCATCCCCGTTCACAAGAAGCGGACCTTCGGTGGGGGGCGCGATCAAACCGGATCTCGTCGACTACGGCGGCAATCTAGCCGTCGATCTGCGGACTGGAGGTGAACTCATCGTCGGCCGGGCCGGTATCGGCGAGTTTTCCACATGTCGCGACTTCGCGGGCGGCGCGCCATTCGCCGAGGACTCGGGAACAAGCTATGCCGCCCCGCGCGTCGCGCATGCCGCCGCGCGCCTGCTGAGGGAGGTTCCAAACGCAAGCGCCAATCTCTGCCGTGCTCTGCTCGTGGCCCATGCACGAACTCCTCGCGCCTGCGCAGAGCTCTTCTCTGCTGACAACGATGCCCTCCGCCGAATCACGGGATACGGCCTAGTCGACCGCTCCGCTCTCTATCGGTCGCCCGACGACTGCGTTTCTCTATGGGCAACAGAGTCCATCACCAACAATCAGCATCACTTCTTCGAACTGCCGGTTCCAGGCGAGTTCTGGTCTCCAGGACGGCGCGAACGTCAAATCACGGTCGCCCTCGCCTACTCGCCCGCAGTCAGAACGACGCGCATCGACTACCGCGCCTCACGGATCGGTTTCAAGCTCGTGCAGGCTGAGTCGCTCGACGAAGTGGCCAGCTGGTTCAGTACGGCGGATGACGAACCAGGGGCGGTGCCGGTCGCCGAGCTATCGGCCGGAAGGAACATCACGGAACAGGCCCGGTCTAAGGGCACGGTGCAGGCTTCAACTTGGACCCTCACAGTTGCGTCCCAAGGCAGAAGATCAAGACCTTGGTTTGTTGTCGTGACGCGCAACGACCCTGCCTGGAGCGAGAGCCTCTCCAGCGAGCGTGAAGACTACGCACTAGTCACGGCGATCGCCGACCGGCAGGCCCAAGGCACGCGCCTCTACACCCGGATCCAAGCCAGACTGAGGCAACGTGGCCGCGCTCGGCTAGAAGACCGTTGACCACGACAAACCCGGACCTGCAAGAGCCTCCATGAACTCACCAAGCCAACCCCGGATGCGGCGAAGACCCGACCAACTCCTGAGAATCGCCCTGGCGGGCTTCGGAGAACCGAGCGGGTTCGGCTCTCCGGTTGGGCTGGGCGGGGACATTCTGGTGCCGATACGCCGGCCTTCCGCCCACCACAGTCCTACGCGTTCCTGCGAGTCCATCGGCTACAACACCCACGCCGTCGAGTCCGTCGCCTGCCTGATCGATCCCAAGGCAGCCAAGACGCTCGGGCCGGCGCTCAAGTCTCTGAGGGATCGCGGCGTTCTGAACCATGAAGCTCTCGCGCAGGCCTTCTCGGCACTCTACGGCTGTTCGAGCAACGAACAGGGCATCCGCCACGCTCTTCTGGACAGAAGCGAGGCAAACGTCGGACTCGCCGAGGCGATGTTCATGTACGGTGCATGCGCTTCGTTCGCTGCCTACCTGGTCAGCAAGCACCGTCAGATCAACGAGTAGGTGGAGATTCATGAAGTCTCTCCAGGTTCCGCAGAACCGTAGCGTTGGCTCGACTGCTGCTGCCAACCTGCTGCCGTTGCCCGTCGCAGAGCAGGTGAGGGACCTGGCAACCGCCCTGTCCCTGAACAAATCCCAACTCGCCCGGATCCTGAACGTGACGCGGGCGACGGTGGACTCCTGGCGTCGAGGCGGCGAGCCCTCCGCAACCACAGTCACGCGGTTGCGCCGCCTCGTCAGCCTTCTCAGCCTCTCCTCCGTTTCCGGCACGGCCCCCCTCAACGCCCGCTTCGTCCGTCACCCGTCCAAGCCAGGACAAGCCTCTCTGATCGAGTTGCTCTCCGAACAGGACCTGGCGGCCGACGCCATCGCTCAAGAACTCAGGGCGGCCCGCGCCTTGGGTGAAGCCGCAGCCCAACGGACCAAGGAGCGCCTCCGGCGCCGTGGGTTCGAGGAGCCAGATGAGGCCACCCGCCGCGAACGGCTCGCATTGAACATAGCGCTCAAGGAGTGGCCCGCGTAGCGTCGCGCTGGATCGCGACGCTCTGATCCGCGGAGCGCGGTTGACCCCCGCCGCATCCATGTGTCACATTTGTGCACATGGAACAGATCGGCATTCGCGAACTCCATCTGAAGACCGGCGAGTGGGTGCGGCGAGCCGCCAGAGGACGGGGCGTCGTCGTCACGGAGCGTGGCCGCCCGGTGGCTTCGCTTGTACCGTTCCGCGACGACGCACTGGGTGTTTCCTTCGCCGACCGTCAACTGCTGCCCGAGTTCGAGGCCCTGCCGGAGATTAGCGGCGACTCGGCCGCAGGTATCTCGGAGGACCGGGATCGCTAGTGGCGTACTTCGACACCGCCTATCTGGTCAAGTGCTACGTGAAGGAGGAAGGGTGGGACAGCGTCCGAGCGTTGGCTGCCGAACGCGGACGTGTTGCCTGCTCGGTGTTTGGGCGCCTGGAGCTCCACGCGGCGCTGCACCGAACATTCCGTGAGGGTCGCCTCACGCGAGGGGAGCTTGAGGCCGTCCTCGATCAACTGAGCGCCGACGAGGCGATGAGAATGTGGCACTGGCTTCCACTCTCCGCGGCGGTGATGACGGCGGTAGTTGACCTGTTCGGGCAGCTTCCACCGGGAGTCTTCCTGCGAACCGGGGACGCGGTCCACCTGATGTCGGCCAGGGAGAGCGGCTTTAGGGAGGTCTTCAGTAATGACCGACGCCTCCTGGCGGCGGCGCGGCACGTCGGCATCACCGGTGTGGATGTCATCGGAAAGCGCCAGTGAGAAAGTCCGAGTGAGCGAATCGAACGACCAAGGCGCCACGGCGCAGACGTCCGCCGACGTCCGCGAGGACATCGTCGACGCCCTCAAGGTCGACCTCGTCGGCCCCGGCGCCGGCCACGAACTCGCTCGCGAGCGGTTGCCCGCAAACGAAGCGCCCTCGAAGTGGTATCTCGCCGGCTTCCTGATTCCATCCGGCACGCCGCCGGAACTCAGCGCGGGCGGGGATGACGAAGAGGACGACGACGACCTGGACGAGGTTCCCGGGCGCGCGGGCCTTGCCGAGGAATCCACCGAAGACCGCAAGGCGGCGAAGAAGGCGTTCTTCCCGTCGTCGATGGGGCTGAGCTTCCTGGCGGCGGACACGACGCTCCAGGTCACCGTCCGCTGGGGCGACTACGCGCGCTCGGAGGAGAAGGACGATTCGGGCCGAAGCCGCCGCTTCTGGCAACGGACGCCGCGCGAGGAGGTCGTACCGGTCGAACTGGCCGCCGACGAAGGCGCGACGGTCCACGACGTTCCCGCCTCGGGCGGCCTGCGGCTCCACGTCGAGCGCCGGCTCGTTCCCGAACTCAAGGCGATTCCCGCCGGCGCCCTGGCGGTCACCGTGTTCCTGGTCAACAACCGGCAGCCGGCCGGCGCACTCGACGAGACGGAAGCGACCTACGCCTTCCAGGCCGAGGTCGAAGTGCGGAGCGACCTTCCCTTCCTGCCCCGCCCCGACCTCCGCTCGGCCCAGGACGACGACTGGGACGAACAGGTGGCGGCCCTGCACTACGCCGACGCGCCCCGGTACGCCACCGGCCACAACGTATCGGCCGAGTGGGACCTGGAGGAAGACGGCAGTAGCCGCACCGTCCGCACGGCCTGGATCCCGAGCGCGGAGGTCGAGAAGACCGAGACCTTCGAACCCCCCGGCGTCGATCTTTCGATGGACCGGCTCGGCAATCTGGCCGGCGCCGCGGAGGTGGAAGCAGCGCTCCAGCCTCTGCTGGCCGCCTACCGTGAGTGGATCGAGAACCGCCGCGCGGAACTTGCGAACACCGACGACGAACACGCCGAGACCGCCGCCGAACTGCTGCGGCGCGCCGAGTACGCCGCCGGCCGGATGGAGCGGGGAGTAGCCGCTCTCAAGCGCGACGAACAGGCCCTCGACGCCTTCCGGGTCGCCAACCGGGCCATCGCCCAGGCGCTACGGCGCCGGAACCCGGACGTGTTCACCGAAGACGGACCGAAGTGGCGCGCCTTCCAACTAGCGTTCATCCTGCTCAACCTTGCCCCGCTTGCCGACCCGGAAGACGTGCACCGGGAGTTCGTGGACCTGCTCTTCTTCCCGACCGGCGGCGGCAAGACGGAGGCGTATCTCGGATTGGCCGCCTTCGCGATCGTTCTGCGGCGACTTCGCCACCCGGAGGACGGTGGCCGAGCCGGGGCCGGCGTCTGCGTCATCATGCGCTACACCCTGCGCCTGCTGACCCTGGATCAGTTGGCAAGAGCCGCGGGGCTGGTCTGCGCGTTGGAACTGGAGCGGGCAGACGATCCCGAGCGCTACGGCGAATGGCCGTTCGAGATCGGGCTATGGGTCGGCAAGGCGGCGACGCCGAACGTTCTCGGTCGCAAGGGCGACGGGAACAGCGACTCCGCCCGGGCGAAGACGGCCCGCTACCAGCGCGAACCGGGCCGCAATCCATCGCCGATCCCGCTCGAGGACTGTCCGTGGTGCGGCGAGAAGTTCGAACCCGACTCGTTCTCGCTGGAACCGAACAACGACGAGCCCCGGAACTTGCGAGTCGCGTGCGCCGACTGGGAATGCGAGTTCTCCGGCGACCGCCCGCTGCCGATCGTCGCTGTCGACGAACCGCTGTACCGCCGCCTTCCCTGCTTCCTGATCTCGACGGTGGACAAGTTCGCGGCCCTGCCGTGGGAAGCACGCTCCGGCACGCTCCTCGGCGGCGCCGACCACCACGACGGCGCCGGCTTCTACGGCGCGGCCGAGCCGGGTCGCGGGCAGTCACTACCGGCGCCGTTGCCCGGTCCCGACCTCATCGTCCAGGACGAGCTGCACCTGATAGCCGGGCCGCTCGGCTCGATGACCGGCCTCTACGAAGCGGCAATCGAGGCGCTTTCCGTCCGTCACGTTGGCGACCGCGCAGCCAAACCGAAGATCGTCGCTTCCACTGCCACAACGCGCCATGCAGAGGATCAGATCCACGCGCTCTTCGGCCGTCCGCTGACGCAGGTCTTCCCGCCGCCCGGGCCCAGCCGCCGGGACTCGTTCTTCGCCCAGGTCAAGCCGTCCAGCGAGAAGCCGGCGCGGCTCTACCTCGGTATCGCGTCGCCCGGCAAGAACGCGAAGGTCATGATGCGGCGGGTTCTGCTGCCCGTGATGGCGGCAGCGCAGAAGGCATACCGCGACGCCGGGGGCAACAAGAACAAGACCAACCCAGCCGACCCGTACATGACGGTGCTTGCCTACTTCAACAGTCTGCGCGAACTGGGCGGCGCGCGCCGGATCGTGGAAGAAGAAGTGCAGAACACCCTGCGGCGGTACGGCGCCCGAAGGCGGATCGACCAGGAACGGAGGTACTTCCGCGACCGTTCGACCTACGTCGAACCTCTCGAGTTGACCTCACGGGTCTCGACCGCCGACGTCGCCCAAGCCCGGCAGAAACTCGGTCTGCCGTTCCACGAGAGCGGGCGCGTCGACTGCGCCCTGGCAACGAACATGATCTCGGTCGGCCTCGACATCCAGCGACTTGGCCTCATGGTCGTACTGGGCCAGCCGAAGACGAACGCCGAGTACATCCAGGCAACCAGCCGCGTCGGCCGGGACGACGCCAGACCCGGGCTGGTGCTCACGCTGCTCAACGTCCACAAGCCGCGAGACCGGTCCTACTACGAGCGATTCCGCCACTACCACGAGACGTTCTACCGCGCCGTGGAGGCCGGAAGCGTGACGCCTTTCGCGGCCCGCGCGCTCGACCGCGGGATGGCGGGCGCGCTGGTGGCGCTTGCCCGCCACGCCGCGCCGTCGCTGACGCCCGCCCGTGGCGTGGCGGGGCTCGCCGACGCGCGGGCCGAGCTTGAGCGCCTCCTGATCGACGCGTTCAGCGACCGGCTCCGCGCTCAGCCACTGGAGGAAGCGGAACGGGAAGAGAAGCTGCGGAGCGTCAGGAACCGAACCACCGACCTGCTCGACTCGTGGCAGCACGTCGTCGACGGTTACCGTGACGTGGGAACCGAGGTGAAGTACCAGCGCTACGAACGGCAGGGCGGCCAGCCCCTGCTGCGGGAGATGCTGGACACCGAGTTCGAGTCGGAGCATCACCGGAAGTTCCGGGCCAACCGGTCCTTGCGCGACGTCGAACCCGAGGTTCACCTGTACGTCCAGGACCCTGCCGGCGGCGGAGAGCGCTGATGGCACGGCGCGGGCGCAGCAAGGCCAGCAAGACCGGCAAGGGCGTTAGCAGGGGCAGCGTCCGCCGCAGCCAAGTGATCACGACCTACGGGCCGGGCGCCCTGATCGACTTGCCGAAGGACTCGGCGGTCGTCGGCGGCCTTGACTGGTGGCCGCACACGCACCTCCTCGAAGAGATCGACGAGCCGAGGCTCGCTGCTCGCCTGCGGGGCCTGGCCGGCGGTGTGCCGCCAGCACTCTTCGCTCCACCGGCGGCCTCGGACCGGCCAGGCGTCAGCTCGCCCGGCATTACGTCACCGCGCTTCCCTGAGTGGTTCCTGGTGCAGAAGGAGGCCGCTCCCGACGGCCGGGGTCGCCCGGGCCGCACGGCCCGCCGGATCGTCCATCGCACGGCCCTGGACGAGCGCCGGAAGTTCAACGGCAAGCCCGTGGTCGCGACTCGGTTCGTGCGGGGCTGTCCGCGCGGCCACGTCGACGACATCGACTGGTATCGCTTCGTCCACGGCGAGAAGTCCGAATGCAGAGGCGAGCTCCGGCTCGAAGAGACGGGTACCGGCGGCGACCTCTCGAACCTCGTCGTGCGGTGCAGTTGCGGCAGCCGGCGCGGCATGCACGAAGCGAAGACGCTGGAGGAACGGCCGCTCGGCGTCTGCAACGGCGCCCGTCCCTGGCTCGACCGCCACGCGAACGAGGACTGTAACCTGCCGAGTCGGCTGCTCATCCGCACCGCGACGAACGCCTGGTTTCCGCAGGTCGTCACTGCGCTCTCCCTGCCTCAACAGCGAGCGGTCGTCGATCAGGCTGTCGGCGACTTGTGGGACACGCTCCAGGTCGTGAAGACGGAGGAGAACCTGGCCCTGCTCAAGGGCATTCCGAAGGTCATGGCCGCCCTTCACGGGTTCGACGACGCCGATGTCGTCGCGGCCATCGACCGCCGTCGAGCCGGCGACCCGGAAGAGCAGCCGATGAAGCACGCCGAACTGGACGCGCTTCTGGCGGCCCCCGAGGGCTACGGCGACGACGTGCCGGTGGACCCCAGGTTCCACGCCCGGCGCCTGCCGGCCCACGAGTGGCAGACGAGCGCCGGCCACTTCCGTGACCAAGTCGAGGCTGTCGTCCAGGTACACCGGCTCCGCGAGGTGTCAGCGCTCGCGGGCTTTACCCGATTCGAGGCGTCGACCCCGAACATCGACGGCGAGTACGACACGGACGTCGAACGAGCGGAGCTGGCCCTCGAACCGTCTTGGTTCCCGGCGGTCGAGAATCGGGGCGAAGGCGTTTTCCTGCTGCTGAACGGCTCGGCCGTATCGAAATGGTGCCGGAGGGGCGGAGTGACAAGGCGGTGCGCCGCACTTGAAGCAGGTCATCGGAGTTGGGCCGAGCGCCGTACCAGCGGCCCCAACGAGCGGCAGTTTCCAGGTGGCCCCTACGTCCTGCTGCACACCCTTTCTCACCTGCTGATCCAGTCGCTTGCCCTGCGATGCGGCTATCCGGCCGCCTCGATTCGCGAGCGCATCTACGTCGACGATGCCGCGAAGCGTTATGGCCTCCTGCTCTATACCGCCAGCGCCGATGCCGAGGGCACGCTCGGCGGTCTCGTGCAACAGGCCCGGCGCATGGGCGATCACCTCCGCCAGGCGCTACACATCGCATCCCTGTGCTCGAACGACCCGGTGTGCGCCCAACACGTTCCACAATCGAGCACCGAGCAGCGCTGGCTCCACGGCGCCGCGTGTCACGGCTGCACGCTCGTGGCCGAGACGTCCTGCGAGATGAGGAACGACTACCTCGACCGCGCTCTCGTCGTTCCGATCATCGGCGAGAGCGCCGGCTTCTTCGATCGGGTCGATTGACCCGAACCAGATAGCGATGAAAGAGGAAGCAGTCGGAACGCTGCTTGAGCTTCCGGCCCACCTGCGCACGTCGCTTGCCGACGCGCTGAGAGCCGGCCTGGTCTCGCTGGACTCCTCGCCGACAGCCCTTCGAGCCAACCTGTCAGTGCGCGGCCGCCAGGTAGACGACGTGCAGCGCCTGCTCGCCAGATGGCGCGAACTCGACATCACCGAGCCGGCCGCTGCCGCGTGGCTGCTGAGTCTGGACCAGCTCGCGAGCACGTTCACCCATCCCGACTTCGTCTGGTCCGGACCCGAGGTCCCTGGGCTTCACGCACGGGACACTCGTCGGGTCTATGGCGAGGTCATCGGCGCGGCTTCGCGATCGATCTGGGCGAGCACCTACGCGTTCTTCGACGGTCCCGAAGCCTTCAAGTCCTTGGCGGAGAGAATGGACGCGCAGCACGATCTGGCCGTCACCCTGCTCTTGAACATCGACCGCAAGCGCGGGGACACGACCGCCGCCGATTCCCTTGTCCGGCGCTTCGTGGAGCGCTTCTGGGAGCACCGCTGGCCCGATCACAACGGCCCGGCGTCTTCTATGACCCCCGCTTCACGCCCGCAACCTTGACCGGCGACCACGGCAGGTGCCGGGAGGGTCGTCGGATCCTGCTCAGCACCGGCCTCCTTGCGCGCCTACTCCACGATCGCCTGGTAGGTCAGCACCTCCATCGTGGGACGCAGCGGATAGGTGCCGGTGGGAAGCAACTGGGTCAGCACCATGCCGACGAGGTTCTCCTCGGGGTCGACCCAGAAGTCGGTCGAGGCGGCGCCGCCCCAGCCGTAGGTGCCGGGTGAAGCCGGCAGACCGGTCAGGCCGGTGTCGGTGACCGAGTACCCGCCCAGGCCGTAACCCATCCCCTCGCTCATCCCCATGTCGAGATTGAGGCTCGACATGGGCGACGGCCCGTAGGCCGAGCCGAGGTGGTTGTCCATCATCAGGTCCACGGTCTGCGGCCCGAGGATCCGCACGCCGTCGAGCTCGCCGCCGTTCGCCAGCATCTGGGCGAAGCGCAGGTAATCGCCGGCCGTCGCGACAAGGCCGGAGCCGCCCATCTCGACCTTGGGCGGCTCGCGGTAGGCGCTGGTCTCGGGATCGTCCACCACGACCATGCCGCCTTCCGGCGTCGGCGCGTAGTTCACGGCGAAGCGGTCGAGCTTCTCGTCGGGGACGTAGAAGTCCGTGTCGACCATGTCCAGCGGGTCGAAGATCCGCTCCTTCAGGAACTCGCGGAAGGTCTGGCCCGATACGACCTCGACCACCCGGCCCGCGACTTCGAGGCCGACGCTGTAGTTCCAGGCGGTGCCGGGGTGAGCGAGCAGCGGCTGCTTCGCGAGTTCCCGGACGTAGTGCGCCAGGTCGTCGTGGGGGACCGCGTCGGCCGAGCCTTCCAGACCGTTCGCCGCGTAGGAGGCGGCGACCGGGCTGGGGATGAAGGTGTAGGTCAGACCGGATGTGTGAGTCATCAGGTCCCGGATGATGATGGGCCGCCGCGGCGCCTCCGTCTCCATGTCGTCGCCGTCGCCGGAGACGTGGACCTGCGTATCCGCGAACTCGGGGAGAATCGCGGATAGCGGCGTCGACAGCAGGAAGTGGCCCTCCTCCCAGAGGATCATCAACGCCGCGGAGGCGATCGGCTTGGTCATCGAGTACATGCGGAAGAGGGTGTCCTCGGTCATCGGTTCGCCGGCCTCGGCGTCCTGGTTGCCGCTGGCTTCGAAGTGAACGACCTGGCCGTCGCGCGCGATGACGGTGACGACGCCGGAGAGCTTGCCGTCCGTCACGTAGCTCTCGAACGCCGGCCGGATGCGGTCGAGCCGTTCGCTCGACATGCCCGCGCTTTCGGGTGTCGCGCGGGGGAGGCCGGCGAAGGTGTCGGTGCTCGTACCGCCAGTGTCCTGAGGGGCACAGGCCGCAAGCAGGACGAAACAGATCGCGGCGATCAAGGCAGCGATTGAGAACAGTCGATGGCGCATGGGAAACCTCCCGGTTGAACGTGTTGCCTCGCTCAGCTTTCGCCGAGCAGCCAGGCTTCGTCGAAGCTGACGTGCTTGATGCTCTTGCCCTGGCCACCGTCGTCGAGCGCGCCGGCAACGTGGTAGCTGTACGTCACGTGGATGCGGCCGTCGCCGGACTGGATCACCGACGGATAGTGATAGCGGCCGACGCCCTTCTCCTCGCGCTCGATGTAGCGCCCGTGCTTGAAGGTCCTGCCCTCGTCCTCGGAGACGGACACCGCGAGCCGGTAGCGGCCGTCGGGGATGTCGTTGTGGACCGCGATCCAGCGGCCGCTCGCGAGCTTCAGGACTTCAAGCCCGGCGCCGGTCTCGACCAGGTCTGGATGGTCGCGGGCGATGGACCAGGTGGCGCCGAGGTCCTTCGACTCGGCAACGTGGGCGCGCTTTGGCGGCGGCCCGTTGTCGCGCATGAAGGCCAAGAGCGTGCCGTCGCGGCGAAGCGCGAACGTGGGCTGAATGCTGCCCCCTCCGATGATCGGCTCGGTGAACGTCCAACTGTGGCCGCCGTCGTCGCTGTACGTGGCGGCAGCGAAGCTGAAGCCGTCCGAGTAGAGCCCCAGGAGCAGCCGCTGGCCGCCATCAGGAAGAGGGAGGACGACCGGATGCGCGCGGGTGAACCAGCCGATCCGCCGGGTCAGCTTGTCCGCGGCCTGCTCCAGGTTGCGCGCGGCCCAGCGGCGGACGGACTCCGGAGCGGCCGGATCCGACGCGCCGGTAAAGCCCAGGCTGCGAAAGTACTCGTCGGTCTTGCCGGCCACCACGTCGTGGAAACCGTCGCCGGGCTTCATGTGGAGCACGTCCTGCCACTGCCAGACCGGCGGCCCCGGCCCCTCGAAGTCGGACGACACCTTGACCTTCATCAGGGCGCTCTCCCACAGATTCGCCTGGATCGTGGGCCAGAACAGCCACAGCCGGTGTCCGCCAGCGCTCAGCGGCTCGAGCAGCAAGGTGCAGTTCGTGTCGGGGAAGCCCGGCGTGTCGGCGAGCAGGAACGGCTCGCTCCAGGTTTCTGCGCCGGCCCGCATCCGGGCGCCCAGGATGCGGACGTCGTCGGCCCTCCGCTCGCCCGAACCGTGGAACCAGGCCACGAGCAGGTCGCCGTTCGGCAGCTCGACGAGGGAGGACCCGTGGTTGTGCCAGTGCTCGAGCGGGAAGATCAGCTCCCCCACGGGGCCCTGCGCATCCGATTCCCGCTGGGCGGTTGCGGGCAGGGTGGCAAGAGCGGCGAGCGCCGCAAGGACCAGGGTCAGCCGAACTCCAGCGGTGGGTCCTCGAAGGGCGCTAGTCGGCGGCCAGGGAGACACGAATGATCTCCTCGTCGTTGCGCGCGATGATGTGGCGGTTGGCGTAGGCCGGGTGTGTCCAGTTCACCATCGCGTCGTAGAACCGCCGCGGGCCGAAGCCGGACCGCGTCGTCGGTTCGATCAGCTTGGCGCGATCGATCTCCTCGTAGCCGTCACGCGAGAAGCGGGCGATGATCAAGTCGCCGACGTCGTTGTTCACGAACCAGCGGTCGCCGTGCTTGACCATGAAGGCGGCGCCCCAGCGGCCCTGCCGGGCCATCTTGTCGCTTTCCCAGAGCCGCGAGCCGTCGGCGGCGTCAAGACCGCGCAACTGGCCGTAGCTGCAAACCCCGTAGATCGTGTCGCCCTCGAGGATCGGCGTCGTGATCAGGGAGTGCAGGCCCTGCGTCTCCTCCGGCATCTCGCTGCGACTCTGGCCGCGCCACAGCTCCTTGACCTCCGGCTTGTCCTCGGCGAGTTCCAGCAGCAGGGAACCGCGGTAGAACTGGCTGAACAACAGCCGGTTACCGTCGATCACCGGGGTCGTCACGGTCATGCCGGAAGCGACCTCCCAAGGCACTGACCAGTAGACCTCGCCGGTCGCCGGGTCGAGTGAGTTGATCGCCTTCGGTTCCCAGATGATGAGCTGCTCCACGCCGCCGGCTTCGAAGATCATCGGCTGGCCGTAGCCCATCTCCCAGTCCGAGGACAGGGACCGCCAGACCTCTTCGCCCGTGTGCTTGTTGAAGGCGATCACCTTGCCGTCCGGCTCGGCCCCCACGATCTGGATCAGCAGGTCGCCGTGCACGAGCGGTGAAGTGGCGAACCCCCAGATCGTGATGCTGGCGTTGCCCTGCTCCACCGAGTCGTAGCTCCAGATCACCTCGCCGGTCTCTGCCTCAAGCGCCATCAGATGGCCGACGGCCCCCATCACGTACAGCGTGCCGCCGTCGACCGCCGGCGTCGAGCGGGGACCGATCGCATAGCTCTGCTGCAGCGCCGAGTAGTTCACGTCCCACTCGTGGCTCCAGAGCTCCTCGCCGGTCTCCTCGTCGAGCGCCAGGATGCGTTCCTTGCCCGTGATGGCGCGTGTCCCTTCGATGCGCCGCCAGTCGGTCACGAACACGCGACCGTCCGCGACCACCGGGCCCGAGTAGCCTCCGTGAATCGGCACCCGCCAGACAGCCTCGAGGCCGCCCTCGGGAAACTGCTCCACGATGCCGTCCTCCTGCCACACGCCGGAACGGTCGACGCCCCTCCACTGCGGCCAGTCGTCGGCCAACGCCGGCACGGTCAACGTCAACCCCAGCACGATGCCAAGGGTGCGAATCGCTAAGGCTTGCACGGAAGGGACCTCCTCCTGCTGGCGGCCGCCCACTCTCCGGTCGGCGCGCGTTGTGGGATGGAGGCGTAACTTACCAGCAGCTCTGGTGGCCTACATCCCTGCAAGAAGAAAAAAGCCGGCCGCGCAGCGATGCGCGGCCGGCCAGTGTCGCGGGTCTTCCGATCCGCGATTCCGGAATCCACCGAGCGCCGCCAACGGCGCCCCTTCCGGGTCAGATTCAGAAGTACAGCCCGACTAGATGTCGTAGTACAGCGCGAACTCGTGCGGATGCGGCCGCAGCGCCACCTCCTGGCACTCGCTCTCCCGCTTGTACGCGATGTGGTTTTCGATCACGTCCTCGTCGAAGACGCCGCCCGCTGTGAGGAAGTCGTGGTCGTCCTCGAGGGCGTCGAGCGCCTCGTCCAGCGTCGCCGGCGTGGTCGGAACCCCTTGGCTCTCCTCCGGCGACAGGTCGTAGATGTCGACGTCGAGCGAGCTGCCCGGATCGATCTCGTTCTGGATGCCGTCGAGGGCCGCCATCAGGAGCGCCGCGAAGGCGAGATACGGGTTGCAGCTCGGGTCAGGGCAACGGAACTCGACCCGCTTCGCCTTCGGCGAGGGCGAGTACATCGGAATCCGCACCGCGGCGCTCCGATTGCGCTGCGAGTACACGAGGTTCACCGGCGCCTCGAAGCCCGGCACCAGCCGCTTGTAGCTGTTCGTCGTCGGGTTGGTGAAGGCGAGCAGTGCCGGCGCGTGCTTGAGCAGACCGCCGATCGCATGCATTGCCATGTCGGACAGTCCGGCATAGCCGTCGCCCGCGAACAGAGGCACTCCGTCCTTCCAGAGCGAAAGGTGGGTGTGCATGCCGCTGCCGTTGTCCTCGAACAGGGGCTTCGGCATGAAGGTGACCGTCTTGCCGTGCTTGGCGGCGGTGTTCTTGATGATGTACTTGTAGAGCATCATCGCGTCCGCCATCTCGACCAGCGGCGCGAACCGGAGGTCGATCTCGGCCTGACCGCCAGTGCCGACTTCGTGGTGCTGGCACTCGGGGTTGAGACCGAGATCCTCCATCGTCAGGATCATCTCGCTGCGCATGTCCTGGTGCTTGTCGGTCGGCGGTACCGGGAAGTAGCCCTCCTTGTAGCGCGGCTTGTAGCCCAGGTTCGGCCCTTCGTCGGCGCCGCTGTTCCAGCGGCCCTCGATCGAGTCGACCTCGTAGAACCCGAAGTTCGGCCCACCGTCGAAGCGCACGTCGTCGAAGATGAAGAACTCCGCCTCGGGGCCGAAGTAGGCAGTGTCGGCGAGACCCGTCGACTGGACGTAGGCCTCCGCGGCCCTGGCGACGCCGCGCGGGTCGCGGCCATAGCTCTCACGCGTGATCGGGTCGACGATGTTGCACGTCATGACCAGCGTCTTGTGCTCGAAGTACGGGTCGATGAAGGCGGTGCCGGGCTCGGGCACGACCAGCATGTCCGACTCGTTGATCACCTGCCAACCGCGGATGCTCGAGCCGTCGAACCCGAGCCCGTCCTCGAACGTGCTCTCGTCGACCTCGCTGGCCGGTACCGAGAAGTGCTGCCAAAGACCGGGAAAGTCCGTGAACCTGAAATCGACGATCTGGACGCCCTCGTCCTGGATCCGTCCGATGATCGACTGGGGGCTAGCCTCTGCCATGAAGTCCTCCTTTGCTGTTCCTTACCGCGGTGAAGCCGCGCTGAACCTAGGTGGTCGAGCCGCCGACCCGACCGCTTTTCTGCATGCACGAAAGCGCTTTCGCCGCGTGTCTATCAGCGAGTCCATCAACTGGCAACCCACGACGCCGGCACCGTGGTTCTTCCGCTAGCAACCTGCGTGCCCGCGTGCGTTTCGGCCTGGTTCCCAGAGGGTGGAACGACCCGACTTGCCGTGCCGAAAGGGCGAACGGGAGACCCGCTCCCCGATCGTCCCCTCCCACACGGCTGTCGTACGGCAGCCAGCCGAACAACTCTGTCGCAACCAGGCCCCGGGATCCGACGTTTCTGTAGCAAGGCGATCCTGTACCGCGCGCCGGCGGGGCCTACAGGCCGCGCTCGCTCCCCGTTAGCCCGTTTCCAGCCGCCCGAGCACCGCCATGTCCTCGCGCCATCCAGGATGGGTCCGGACCTGCAACTCGAGGTAGATCCGCCGACCCAGGAACTCCTCCAGGTCCCGGCGGGCGGCGGTGCCGATTTCCTTGATCCGCCTGCCGCCACGACCGATCACGATGCCCTTGTGGCTGTCCCGGTCGACGAGGATGTGCGCCAGCAGATCCGTCCGTTTCGCGCCGTCCTCCCAGGCTTCGATCACGACCGCGGTCGTGAAGGGCAGCTCGTCGTGCGTCTGCTCGAGCACCTTCTCCCGGATGAGCTCCGCAACCAGGAACCGCTCCGTGTGCACGGTCAGAAGCTCCGGGTCGTGCCGGCGCTCGCCCGCCGGCAGGTGACGCCAGAGGATCTCCAGGACCTGTTCCACGCCGTCCCCGGTGAGCGCCGAGATCGGTACGATGTCCTTGAACATGCCGCTCCCCGCGTAACGCTCGATCTCGGGCAGGAGCTTCGGCTTCGAAACCTGGTCGATCTTGTTCAGCAGGCACAGCACGGGGCGCTCCCGTTCGGCCGCCGCGGCAGCGCCGACGAGATCGAGGGCATAGGCCTCTCCCTTGCCGAAGGGAACCGCCACGTCGCGGATCAGACACACGACGTCGGCCTCCTTGAGCGCCGCGGAAGCCGCGTGAACCATGCGCCGGTTCAGCCGGTGCAGGGGACGGTGCAGGCCAGGGGTGTCGTGAAACACCATCTGGCCAAGCTCCGTCGTCAGGATGCCGATCAACCGGTGGCGGGTGGTCTGCGGCTTGTCCGACACGATCGCCAGCTTCTCGCCCAGCAACCGGTTCATCAGCGTCGACTTGCCCGCGTTCGGACGCCCGACGAAGGCCACCGTTCCGGCCTTGTACGGCCCGAGGAACTGCGACCTCAGCCGCTGCTCCAGTGCCTCCATCTCACCGTCGTCCGTCTCGTGGTCGTATCCCAGGCAGTGGAGGATTCCGTGCAGTGCGAGCACCTGAAGTTCCCGCTCCAGGGCCGTGCCGCTGCGCCCGTGCGCCGTCTCCACCGAGATCACGACATCGCCAAGGTGACGCCCCTCGGGAGTCGTCTCGCCGGGAAAGGAGAGCACGTCGGTCGCCGAATCGGCCGCCCGGTAGCGGTGGTTCAGTTCCCGGATCTCGTCGTCGTCGACGAGTCGCAGGGTCAACGTCGCGGAATCCGCCGCCAGTTCAGCGACCGCGTCGCGAGCGACGCGGCGCAGGCCGGGAAGACAGGCCCGGCACGTGGCCTCCACGGAAGCCGCCACCTGCAGATCGATGGTCACTACTCTGCCGGTCGGTCGGGGCGCTATTCGCCCCCGCCGCTCCCCGCGCCGCCCGCTGCTCCGCCCGCTGCTCCGCCGGGAAGAACCCGCAGGGAACCCCGACCTTCCCCGCCCCATTCGAAGCCCGGGTACTCCACCCGATGGTGGTGGATCGTCTTCAGGACATTCTGCAGGGTGTAGCTCAGCCGCCGCAGGTCGGAGAGCGTCAGATCCGTCTGATCCAGTTGGCCATCCTCGACGATGTCCCCCAGGAGTCGCGTCACCAGCTTCCGAATCGAATCCTCGGAGAAGTCGTCCAGGGTTCGGCTCGCGGCCTCCACCGTATCGGCGACCATCAGCACACCCATCGTCTTGTTCTGGGGCATGGGACCCGTGTAGCGGTACTGGTGCTCGTTTACCTTCTGCCCCGGCTCGGCCCGCTCCTGCGCGCGGGCGAGGAAGTAGCCGAGCGTGCGGGTGCCGTGGTGCTGTTCGATCGCGTCGACGATCGGCTGCGGTAGCCCCTGCTCCCGAGCGAGGACGACGCCTTCCTTCACGTGATCGACGAGGATCAGCGCCGACATCGACGGCGCGAGGCTGTCGTGCGGGTTGTCGCCATCCCGCTGGTTCTCCACGAAGTACTGGGGCCGGAGCACCTTGCCGATGTCGTGGTAGAGGCCTCCCACATACGCCAGCGTCGGGTTCCCGCCCACCGCCTCGCAGCCCGCCTTGGCCAGATTGGCAACCATCAGCGAGTGCTGGAAGGTCCCGGGCGCTTCGAAGGCAACCCGCCGCAGGAGCGGACTGTTCGTGTCCGAAAGCTCCATCAACTTCATGTCAGTGGTCAGGAACAGCACCGCCTCGAAGACGGGGATCGCGAAGCCGACCGCTGCCGCGACCAGCAGACCGCCGAGGAGTCCGCAAAGCAGCTCGAAGCCCCAGCCGGCGATCGAGGCGCCGTTCTCGTCCAGCAGAGTCACCACGGTCACCGAAGCCATGTTGACGAGTCCGACGAGCAGGCCCGCCCGGATCACCGCGGACCGTTGCTTCAACTGATCGAGGGCGAACACGGCCGCGAGACTGCCGGTCAGGGCATAGAGCATCGTGCCGCCCGCCAATCCAAGCGGTGATGTGCCTGCCTCCGCCAGTCCGAGACGGCCCACGAGCACGGAAAACACCAGACCGGCCAGCAGCCCGGCGCCGCGTCCGTAGAGGACCGACACGAGGAGCGCGACCCCGGCGAAGGGAATCGCGAAGCCGTAGCTCCGCGCTGAACTGAGCACCTCGATCTCGAACGAGGCGGCGAGCGCGTCCGCCACGACGAAGCCGAAACGGGTCGCCAGCAGGCCCAGGACCAGGAGCAGTACGACGCTGCCGAAGGCGTGCGCTTCCACCGTGACCAGCCGCTTGCGCCGGAAGGCGACCCACAGGAACGCCACCGCCAGGCCCAGCAGCAGTGCCGACGCGGCCGGCGATCGAAGCAGGGTCGACCGCCGCTCGCTGCCCGTCATCTCCCGCAGCAGTTCGATCGCCTTCTGGTCGACCTCGTCGCCCCTGCGCACGATGACCTGACCCGCCCGGATCTCGTTGAACGCCTGTCCGATCGCCTCCGCGGCCGCGTCACGCCGCTGCTGGGTCTCGTTCAGGTTCAGGTAGACGTTCGGAGTCAGGTTGACCATCAGGAAGTCGACGACCGTCTCCCGGTCGGCGCTGCTCCAGCCGCCCCAACGGCCGACCTCCGCTTCGAGATAGCTCTGCACCTCATCCCAGCCGCGATAGCGAAAGAGGTCGAACTGGACCGCCTCCTCCCCGGTCTGGAGGATGCGCACCGTCACGCCCTCGAGCCGGTTCTGGAGCAGGGTCTCCTTGTTCTCCACGATCCCCTCCCGAAGCAGGAAACCGGCCAGGCGGCCCAGACGCTCCTCGAGCTCGGCGCCTTCGTCCTCGCCACCGACCTGGGCGGCCAGCACGTCAGCGTGGCCTTCGTCGACTCGCAGGTTGCTGCTCTCCCGAAGCCGCCGCAGCCGTTCGGCGGCCACCTCCTGCTCCTCCCCCCCGGTCGGGAGCTCGGCGGCATCGTCTCCCCCGCGCTCGATCTCGAAGAGGCGCCGGATCCGGTCCTCCATCCCGTTGGCCTGGGCGGCGTCGAAGTCGTACAGAGGCCGGACGTCGGAACGGGCCTGCTCCTTCAGCTCCTCCGATCTCGCCTCGTCGGGGATCAGGATGTCTCGGGTCGCGTGATAGTCGCGGTTCGCGATGTCGCCCTCGCTGAGGTCCAGACCGAAGAAGAAGCCCGCCGGCGCCATGATCCAGGTGCCGGCCAGGATGAGGAGCACGACCCAGACGACGTCGAGTTCCAGTATGTAGTGCCACAGGCCGGCGACGGTCAACCGTTCGCCGTGGCGGCGGAACATGCTGCGTCGCAACCGCTTGCGAGCTTCCCGCCGGCGGTCGGCCCGTCGTCGCCGCGGCGTCTTCGCCGACAGGCTCACCGCTCCTCCTGCCGCGCCGGGTCAGAGCCGAAACGAGCCTCCCAGCGGTCATAGGCGCCGACGATCCGCTGCACGAGTTCGTGGCGAACCACGTCGGACCGCCCGAAGCCCACGAAGGCCATGCCTTCCTCGCCCCGCAGCACCTCCAGAGCATGCTTGAGGCCCGACTGCTGGCCAGGCGGCAGGTCGACCTGCGTGATGTCCCCGTTGACCACAGCCTTCGAGTTGAAGCCGATGCGGGTCAGGAACATCTTCATCTGCTCGGGCGTCGTGTTCTGCGCCTCGTCGAGAATGATGAAGCTGTCGTTCAGGGAACGCCCCCGCATGAAGGCGAGCGGCGCCACCTCGATCACCTCGCGTTCCATCATCCGCGCAACCTTGTCGAAGCCGATGATGTCGTAGAGGGCATCGTAGAGCGGTCGCAGGTAGGGATTCACCTTCTCCGCCAGATCGCCGGGCAGGAATCCAAGCTTCTCGCCCGCTTCGACCGCCGGCCGGGCCAGCACGATGCGCTGGACCTTCTCCTGCTTGAGCGCGGAAGCCGCCACCGCGACCGCCAGGTAGGTCTTGCCCGTGCCCGCCGGCCCGGTCGAAATGACCAGATCGTGATCCAGCATAGCGCGCAGGTACCGCTTCTGGTTCAGGCTGCGCGGCGCGACCAGACGACGCGACGCCTGAATCAACGCGCCGGTCTTGAAGAAATCGACCAGCGAGGCGGCCGGTTCCTCGGCGACGACGCGCAGCGCGGTTGCCAGGTCGCCGCCGCTGAGCCTGCGGCCGCTCGCGGCCAGCGTGCCGAGGTCCGTAAGCAGGCGCTCCGCCTGACCCACGGCCTTCGCCGCGCCCTGGATCTGAACCGCCGACCCACGCACGCCGAGGGTCACATGGAGCGCCTTCTCGACCCGCCGCAGGTTCTCGTCGTGCGCGCCGCAGATCGCCTGCACCGACCCTTCGGGCAGGATCAGTTGCGCCCTCGTCCGCGCTGGTTCAGCGGTAGTCAAAGAACCCCTTGCCGGTCTTGCGCCCCAGGTGTCCCGCCTGGACCAACTGCTTCAGCAACGTCGGCGGTGCGAAGCGCGTCTCCCGGTACTCGTCGAACATGATGTTGGCGACCGAGTACATCGTGTCCAGCCCGATGAAATCGGACAGCGTGAACGGCCCCATCGGGTAGCCGCAGCCCAGCTTCATCGCCGTGTCGATGTCCTCCATGCTGCCGATGCCGTTCTCGTAGGCGCGGACCGCATCCAGCAGGTACGGAATCAGCAGCCGGTTGACGATGAACCCGGAGTTGTCCTTGCAGGCAACCGGCGTCTTGCCGACCCGCTGGGCGAGATTCCAGCAGGCGTCGTAGGCCGCGTCCGACGTCATCAGCGTGCGGACGACCTCGACCAGCCGCATCACAGGTACCGGGTTGAAGAAGTGAAGCCCCACGAACCGGTCCGGCCGCGCCGTCGAAGCGGCGAGTTGGGTGAGGGTCAGCGAGGACGTGTTGCTGGCGAAGATCGTGTTCTCACCGACGATGCCGTCCAGCGAAACGAACAGCTCGCGCTTCGTCTCCAGGTCCTCGACGATCGCCTCGACGACCAGGTCGGAACCGGCGAGATCCGCGAGATCGACCGTGCCGCTCAGGTTCGAGATCGCCCGGTCGTGCTCCTCGGCGTCGATACGCCGCTTCTCCAGACTCTTGGCCAGGGATCTGCGCACCGCGCCGAGCCCCGCATCGAGCACTTCCTGGTTGATCTCCCTGACCGTGACCGGGATGCCGGCCCGTGAACAGATCTCCGCGATGCCCCGGCCCATGAGGCCACAGCCGACGATGCCTACGCGTTCCACTTCCATCGAACTCTCTCTCGCTTTCTCGTCTATGTACTCGACGAATCGACCGGTCCGGTTCCGGGGCGGGACTCTAGCAACGGTTCGAGCACCTCGATCGTCCGCTCACCCGCTTCGCCGCCGACCTCCAACCGGACTTCCATCGCCGGCACGCGGTACGGCAGGCGGTCCGCCCACTCCACGACCTTGACACCGTCCCCGGCCAGCAGCTCCTCCAACCCGATTCCCTCGACCTCCTCCGGCTGAAGCCGGTACAGGTCGACGTGCACCAGGCGCACCGGGCCGCGGTCGTACTCATGAACCAGTGTGTAGGTCGGCGACTGGATCAGGGTCGCGTCAAGCCCCAGGCCCTCGGCGATGCCCTGGGTGAGAACCGTCTTGCCGGAGCCCAGGTCGCCGAACAGAAGCGCCGTACCGCCCGGCGTCAACCGCTCGGCGAGTTCGACTCCCAGCCTGTGGGTCTCGCCGGCGCTCCCGGTCCTGACGATCATTCCGTCTCTAGCGACTTGAACGCCGGTCCAAGCTCGTCAACCAGGTCGGAAGCGGCCATCGATGTCTCGCCCCACGTGGCGGCGGCCAGATCGCCCGCAAGTCCGTGGACGTAGACGCCCATCCTCGCCGCGGAAGGCGGCTCCAGTCCCTGGGCCAGCAGCGCCGCAATGACCCCGGTCAGCACGTCGCCGCTGCCTCCCGAAGCCATTCCCGGATTGCCGGTCGGGTTCACCCAGGTGCCGAGAACGGGATCGGAGATCAGGGTCTGGCGGCCCTTGAGGACGACCACCGCTCCGGTCTCCTGAGCTGCCCGTCGCGCGTGCTCCCATCGGGCCCTCACCACGGCATCCGTCGCGACACCCAGCAGACGGGCCAGTTCGCCGGGATGAGGCGTGATCACGAGATCGGCGTCACGCACCCGAAGCGCCCGGGCGTCACCGGCGAAGGCGGAGATGCCGTCCGCATCGAGAACGATCGGCGCCGTACTTCGAGCCACGACCTGCCGGGCAAGAACGCGAGCACCGTCGCTCAGGCCGAGGCCCGGGCCCAGCGCCAACGCACCCGGCGATGCGCGCTCGCCGATCGCCTGCAGCAACGGTTCGACGGCTTCCCGTGACCAACCGTCCCCGTCCGGGGGCAGGCCCAAAGTCATCGATTCGAGCGAGCCGGCGTCGACGACGAGGGCGAGATGTTCGGGCACCGCCGCCGTCACCAGCCCGGCGCCGCCCCGGACGGCGGCGCGCGTTGCCAGGACCACGGCCCCCGTGTAGCCGCTCCTGCCGCCGGCAACGACGACGTGACCGAACGTGCCCTTGTGCCCGTCGAGCGGACGCGCTCCGAGTCGACCGACCAGATCCCGCCGCCGCGACCGGTAGAGAGCCTCCGGGCCCGGCGGCGGTTCGGGCAACGGCACCCCGAGATCGCCGATCCGAAGCCGCCCGCAGGCGTCCGACGAGGGCGCCAGCACGTTCGCGACCTTGGGGAAGCCAAGAGCCACCGTGAGATCAGCGACGACGTGCGGCCCCGGGGGCACGGACGTGGAGGCGTCGAGCCCGGTCGGCAGATCGACCGAGACCAGCGGAACGTCTGCCCTCCGCTTGCCCAACCAGTCGACCCACCGGGCCACCGGACCCTCCACCGGCCGATTGAGCCCCGTGCCCAGCAGCGCGTCGACCCACAGGTCGACCGGGGCGCCCACCGCGTCGGACTCGGCGGGTTCGGGAACCACCGCCGGCGACAGGCCGAGCTGTTCGCAGGACACGAACTGCTGCGTCGCTTCGGGGCTGAGTCTGTCGAGCGATCCGGCGATGAAGGCGGTCGCCTCGTATCCCCGGGTCGTCAGGTCGCGCAGCAGGGCCAGTCCGTCGCCGCCGTTGTTGCCCCGGCCGCAGGCGATGGCGACACGGCGCGCGCGCGGATAGCACTCCGCGATCGCGTCGGCGGTTGCGCGAGCCGCGTTCTCCATCAGCACCAGCGCCGGCACGCTCAGGTCGTCGATCACCGCGGCTTCGGCCGACCGCATCTCGTCTGTCGTGACGACTCTCAACGCCGGCCCTCCTTTCCCGATGGATGCTCCGACCACGACGCGACGACTTCGGCCGTTCGCGGGCACATGGATCGCAAATCGGGCCGGCGTTCGAGGGCGTCCCGGAATCGCGCCAAATCCTCCACCGTGTCGAGATCCTCTTCTTCCGGAAGCAGGGCCACTTCCAGCCCCAGTTCGTGGCAGCGCACCTGCGTCTCGCGCAACACCGACGGCGTGCTCCACGCCAGTCCATCGAACAGGCGACGGTTCACGGCCTTCCGGCGCAGAGCGATCAGGTAGTAGCCGCCGTCCCTGGCCGGGCCGAGGACCACGTCGTTCCCGCGCGCCAGAAGATCGAATGCCGCCTCCACCCGCGCCGTACCGAGGTCGGGCTGATCGCTGCCGACCGCCGCGACGTAGCCGGCACGCGACGCGGCCCATTCCAGCCCGCGGAAGAGCCGCTCGCCCAGGTCGCGACCGCGCTGCCGCCGCCAGGGCACGCCGGCAGGCGCCAGGTCGACCGGCGAATCACCGCCACGCGACAGCAACCACATCAGAATCAGCTCCCAACGCCCGGCATCGAGCCGCCAGCTCAGGTCCGCAACCAGGGCGGCGTGCAGGGAAGCGGCCTGGCCGGCAGTCAACCCGTCCGGCGCGATCAACCGGGTTTTCACCTGGCCGGGAACCGGCTCCTTGGCGAAGAGCAGCAGCCGCCGGACCGCAGCCTCGGCGGGCCACGGACCCGGGGCTCCCCGGACACCCGCGCCGTCGGCAGGGTGCGGACGACCGTCGGCCAAGTGGGTGCTCACCTCTTCCTGAGCCGTCGGAGCGACCACGCGATCGCGATGCCGACCGCGCCGGCAGCGACGGGCAGCACCCACGCCGCCCCCACACGGACTCTGCTCAAGTCGGTTCCGCCCACGTCGCCGAGGGCCCTGCGGACCTGCTCCACGGCCTCCTTCGTGTCGTCGCGCCGGCGCGCCAGCACAGCCGCCCGCCTGCGCTCCTCCGAACGGCGGCTCACGATTCGCTACCCGACGACTCGTCGGCATCCCGCTCCGAAGCCGCGTCGCCGGTACGCGCGGCCTCGTCCAGGACGCCCTGCCAGAACGCCAGGTGACTGCCAACGCGGCGCTTAACCGTGCCCACGGGCGACTCGAGACGGCGCGCGCGAACGCGGACGATCCAGAGCAGAATCAGCGCCAACGCCAGCAGGCCCACTGCAACCGCCAGCGCGGCTGCCCAGGCCGGGAGCACCAGCGCAAGGCTGGCTCCGGCAGCGAAGAGGAGCGCGCCGAGGGCCCAGAAGACGATGCCGAACACCAGGGCAGCAAGCAGAACGAGGCCGAGAAAGCGGCGCCAGTTCCGGGCCAGGTCGAAACGCAGTTGATCCACTTCCGCTTCGAGCAGCGCCGCGGCGGAACGCGCCAGAGCGCCTCCGAGCCCGCTCAAGGCGCTCAACGACTCGACGATCTTCGTGGTCTTCACAACGGCTCAGCCTCCAGGCAGACGCTAGCAGCCCGTACGTCGGCCTCGAAGAAGCCTACCCGCACTCCCCGGTCAGACGTTCGTCAGGCGCCGACCCGCAGGTTCCGGGTGATGAAGGAAGTCTCTCCGGCCACCTCGTCCCGCACCGCGATCGTCAGGCGCTGATCGCCTTCCTTCATGATCAGGGGCAGCGTGTAGGTGTAGAAGCTCTCCCGCGCCCGCTCCAGGTCCTCGGCCGGGATGGTGAGCTCGAACGGCTCGACCTGGGGAGGCGAGATGTCCCCATTCGACGCCAGAGCCTGCACCCAGACACGCGCCCGCAGCAAGTGCTCGCCCGCCGTGCCCACCGGCACCAGGGTCATCTCGCCGATCGGCACCCGCACGTCGAGGTGGACGGTGTAGAGCCCGCGCTCCTCACGGCGGATCTCGTCCGACTTGACCAGGGTGATATCCAGGTCGTTCTTCTCGTAGCCGAGCTTGAGCGCCGCCAGGGTCCCCTCGGTCATCTCCGTGTCGATCGACTTGTCGCGGTAACTCAGGCGATGCCTCACGTTCCGGTCCCGCAAGCCAAGACGCCTCTTCGCCTCGTTCGTCAACTCGACGCGGAGCTTGTACCTCCGGCCGGTACCCGCGTGACCGGGCTGGAAGCCGAGCGAGTAGAAGCTCGTGAAGTCGAGTGCGATGCGGTTCAGGCCGTCGCGGAAGTTGTTCGTGTTGACGATGTACTGGCCGCCGGTTTCCTCGGCCATGTACATGACGGACGAGTGCATGTTGTCCCTGGCCACCGAGTCGATGTTCGACGAGAACGCCATGCCCTGCATCGAGGCGTCCCGCGAGTTGATGCCCATCGGCCCCGCGGCGACGACCGTGTAGAAGGAGACTTCGTTCGCGTTCGCCGTGTCCACCAGGTCGCTAAAGCGTCGGCTCGAGTCGTACTGGAGCGAGTCGAGGAAGAAGTTCTGGTTGTAGCTCAGGGAGTCGACCGCCCGCCCGCGTTCATCGAGCGCCTGCCACATGTCCGCGCCCGCCCGCATCGGCAAACCGTCCGAGACGTACATGAAGGCCTTGCGGCCCGGCAGGCCGGCCAGCGAGATCACGGTGTCCTTCAGGCCGTCGAGGGTGAACTGCATGTCGTTGAAGATCGACTGCGAGTAGATCCGCACGCGGCCCTGGACGTATTCGTAGTGGCGGTCCTCCTCGCCGATGTCGCGGATGATGTCGGCCCGGTCGGAGTCCCACTGCGTCCTGCCGCCGGTGTGCTTCTCGAGTTCGTAGAGAGCGTTCGCGATCATCTGCGGATCGCTGGTGAAGTCCCGCTCGACCTTGACCGAGCGGTTGTAGCTCAACAGCATGACGCGGTCGTCCCGCGTGACGTCCTTGCGCAGGAACTCGCGCACGTAGCGGAACACCCGATTGCGGTTCTGGGGCCGGATGTTCATGTGATCGATGTAGATCACCAGGTTGAGGCGTTCGTCCTCCGGCACGACGACGCGTCGACGCTCCAGGCCCGGCCGATCCACGAAGCGGACTTCGGGTTCCTCCGGCACCAGGCCGGGAACGTCGCTCACCTTGACCCGATCCTGGACCTCGTAGAAGTTCGTGATCGTGACCGGGTCCTTCTCCTCTCTGAGAATGAAGTCCTTCCTGGTCAGGCCGGTCACGGGATTGCCGTCCTTGTCCCGGACGAAGACCTGGACGTCGACGACCTTGACGTGGACTGACTCCAGGAAGGTGGCGCGAGGCGGTTCTGAGGAGCCCTCCCGGACCTGACCGGCGACCGCCCCTGTCAGCAGCGATCCGACGATCAGACAACCGGCGCGCAGCACAAGCACTTGACGGAGTGGTCCAGCCATGAACAATCGATTATAGGTGACGGCGCCCCTTCCGCCTCCAGCGGGGTTTGCCTCGAACCGGGAACAATGCGGGCGGCCCGACCATTCCGGGCGGCCTCACCTGTGCCCTCGACGGCCCGCCATCGGGTCGAGGGCGCCGTGGCGACCGTTCCGGCCCAGGGGATACGACCCGCGAAGAGCCCTCTCGACGAAGGCCACGGCCCGCCGCACAGCCCGCTCGAGCGGCAGGTGCCAGCCGAGACCCGCCGCGATCGCCGCCGACAGGGTACAGCCCGTGCCGCGCCGCCACGGGGTCGGGATTCTGGGGTGGACGAAGGCCTCGAAGCGATTCCCGTCGAACAGAAGGTCGGTCAGTTCGCCGCCATCGCCACAACCAGCCGACCCCGCCGCGGCCGAGTAGCCGTGGCCCCCGGTGATCAGGACGCCAGGCCCCAGCCGCTCGATGCGCCGCGCGGCAGTCCGGGCATCGTCCGGACCTCCAATCGCCATGCCGCTCAACCTCTCCGCCTCGAACAGATTCGGTGTAACCAGCAGCAACCTGGGCAGCAGCCGTTCCACGACGAGGGGCAGAGCCTCGGCTTCCAGGAGTGCCGCGCCCGAGGTCGACCGGAACACGGGATCGAAGACCGCCGGCGTCGGCGGCAACGCCTCCAGCCAATCCGCGACCGCCTCGACCGTCGCGGCATCGGTAAGCATGCCGATCTTGATCGCGTCGAGGCCGATCTCGGCGGCCGCCTCCAACTGGCGGCGCAGCAGTTCGGTGCTTACCGGTTCGACTGCCTTGACTTCGCCGGCAGTCTGGGCGGTCACCGCGGTCAGGGCGCACAGGCCGTGAACCCCGTAGGCCGCAAAGGTCCGCAGATCCGCCGGCACTCCCGAGCAGCCCCCGGAGTCGGAGCCGGCGATCGTCAGGACGCGCGGCGGCGGCGTAGCCATAGCAGAGCGACCAGAAGCAGAAGAGCGGCCGCGATCAACTGCGCCACGGTCAACGCTCCGACGAAGCGATCGTCCTTGGCGCGCACGAACTCCACCAGGAAGCGCTCAACCGACAGCAGTCCGACAACCGGCAGCACGACGCCGCCGGGCGCTGCGCCCCCTGCCAGGAGCCTGCGGCCGAACCAGAAGATCAGCAGCGCCGCCGAAGTCTCGTAGATCTGGGTGGGATGCACCGCGACGAGCGCGTCCGCCGCCAGGTCGGCCGGGAGGTCGACGCCGAACTCGCGCTGCAAGGCGCCCGCCGTGGTCGGGATCGGCCCCTCGGGAAACGTCATGCCCCAGGGAAGGTCCGTGGGCGAGCCGTAGTCGTCGCCGACGAGCAGGCACCCGATACGGCCGATGCCATAGCCGAGGGCCAGAGCGGGCGCCGTGGCGTCGGCCGTTCGCCATGCCGGCATCCGGCGACGGTGCATGACGAACAGAACCGCCGCGGCCCCGACCAGGAAGCCGCCGTACCAGACCAGACCGGCGCGGCTGTACAGCAGACGCCAGTCGCCGTAGAGCAACGCGTAGTACGCCTTGCCGCCGGCGATACCGCCGAGGGCAGCCGCCAGCAGAATGGCCGCCGCATCGTCCGCGGCCCGCGCGGCGCTCGTGCCCACCCGACGGAGGCCCCAGCGCAACTGCAGGTTGCCGGCGAACAGGGCGACGACCAGCATCACGCCGAAGGGCGAGACCGAGAGCGGACCGATACGGAAGAGTTCCGAGATCATGAACCCGCATCCTACGCCGGCCCGGTCCACGAGCCAGCGCCAAGAGCTGGCGCGGCAGAAGGTCGGAGACCGGCGCTTCGCGCCGGATGCCGGCGGGGACGCCGGCGCACCCAGTTTCGGCCGCGCAAGCTCCTAGCCCGTTAGCATGATCGGGATGCTGAGCGAGCTGGCCCAGAAGCGCTTCGCGGCCTTCCGCAGCCACATGGAGGCGACGGATCCACGGGGGCGCTGGCTCGTCTTGACCCACGACAATCCGGATCCCGACGCGCTTACCGCGGCAACGATTCTGGCGAAGGTCCTACGCTCCGGATTCCGGCGCCGCGTGACGACCGCCTACCGGGGCATCATCGGTCGAGCCGAGAACCAGGAGATGGTCCGTTCGCTGGGAATGGAGTTCAGCCAGGCCAGGCGGCTCAAGCGCGAGAACTACCGGTACGTAGCACTGGTCGACTGCCAGCCGGCGACCGGCAACAACCCGCTGCCCGATGATCTGGCTGCCGAAGTCGTCATCGATCACCATCCGCGCCGCCGGCGGACTCTGGCGTCGGCCTTCCACGACCTGCGAGAGGACTACGCGGCCTCCGCCACGATCGTCGCCGAGTACCTGCTGGCCGCCGGAATTCCGGCCACCCGCCGCGAAGCGACGGCCATCGTCTACGCGATTCGCAGCGAAACCCTCGACTTCTCCCGCGAAGCCAACGAGGCGGACCGGCTGATCCACGATCACTTCAGCGCCCGCGCGTTACCCCGCTTGCTGGGCCGGATTCAGAACCCCAGACTGCCGCTCAACTACTTCGAGACGCTACGCGAGGCGCTGGCGAATCTTCGCGGAGTCGACACGTTGATCATGAGCCGGCTCGGCACCGTGCCCCAACCCGACATCGTGCCCGAGATCGCCGATCTGCTGCTGCGAATGGAGGGTCGCACCTGGTCGCTGTGCAGCGGGCTCTACGATGACCGCGTCTACTGCTCGATCCGCACGACGAACGCCCGTGCGGACGCCTCCCGGATCATGCGACGACTGGTCGGCCGCCGCGGCCGTGGCGGCGGCCACGGCATGATCGCCGGCGGCTGGATCCCGCTGGCCCGCGGCGGCAAAGGGGCCGTGCCGCGCCAGCAGAACCGCCTCGAGGCCCGGCTCGCCACGATTCTGCGCAAGGACCCGAGCCGGATCGCACCGATCTCAGGCTCTTGAGCCGGACGCCGCTCCAGAACGGCCCCTGCCCCCGGGCCGTCCCTACTCCCACTCGATCGTGCCGGGCGGCTTGCTCGTCAGGTCATAGACCACGCGGTTGACGCCGGTGACCTCGTTCACGATCCGCCCCGCCACGGCGCCCAGGAACTCGTGCGGCAACTGGCTCCAGTCGGCGGTCATGAAGTCCTCCGTCTCGACCGCCCGCAGGGCGACGACGTTCTCGTAGCTGCGGCCGTCCCCCATCACGCCCACGCTGTGGACCGGCAGGAGCACCGCCAGCGCCTGACTCACACGGTCGTAGAACCCCGCGGAGCGCAACTCCTCGATGAAGATCGCGTCGGCTTCCTGCAGCACCGCCACCCGATCGGCCGTCACGTCGCCCAGGATCCGCACGCCGAGGCCGGGCCCCGGGAAAGGATGCCGGCCCACGAACTCCGACCCGAGACCGAGCTCCCGGCCGAGCTGGCGCACTTCGTCCTTGAACAGGTAGCGCAGCGGCTCGATCAGTTCGAAGCCCAGCCGCTCCGGCAGGCCGCCGACATTGTGGTGGCTCTTGATCATGGCGGATGGGCCGAAGGCCGAGACCGACTCGATCACGTCCGGATAGAGGGTGCCCTGGACCAGAAAGCGAAACGCGCCGTCCCCTTCGCCGGCCCGCTCCAGCCTCGCCGCCTCGCGCTGAAACACCTCGATGAAGACGCGGCCGATCGTCCGTCGTTTCTCTTCGGGGTCGGACACCCCGGCAAGCGCGCCGAGGAACTCCTCGGCGGCCTCGACGACGACGAGCTTCAGGTCGAGCTCCTGGCGCAGGCTCCGCTCCACCTCGTCGCGTTCGTTCTTGCGCAGGAGTCCGTTGTCCACGAACACGGCGGTCAGGCGCTCCCCCACGGCGCGCTGCACCAGGCTGGCCGCGACCGCTGAATCGACGCCACCCGAGAGGGCGCACAGAACCCGGTCGGAGCGACCGGCCTGGGCCTTGATCGCAGCCGTCGCCTCGTCGGCGTAGGAGGCCATGCGCCACTCTCCCGCGGCGCCGCAGGCGTCGTAGAGGAAGTTGCGAAGCATCCTGGTGCCGCTGTCGGTGTGCGTGACCTCGGGATGAAACTGGATGCCGAAGAGGGACCGTTCGCCGTCCTCGGCAGCCACCACCGGCACCGTCGACGTCGACGCCGTCGCCTCGAACCCGGGCGGCAGTTGTTCCACCCGGTCGCCGTGCGACATCCACACGTTCTGCTCCGGTTCCAGCCCGTTGAACAGATCGCCGTCCCTGGCCAGCAGCGTGATCCGGGTGCGACCGTACTCCCGCAGGCCCGATGCCGCGACCCGACCGCCGAGGATCTGCGCCATCCACTGCATGCCGTAGCAGATCCCGAGCACCGGAATGCCCAGCCGGAGAACCTCCGGATCGGCCTGCGGCGCGTTCTGCTCGTAGACGCTGTCCGGGCCGCCCGAGAGCACGATGCCGATCGGCCGGCGGGCCTCGATCTCCCCGACATCCAGGTCGAAGGGATGGATCTCGCAGTAGACCTGGAGTTCCCGGATCCGCCGGGCGATCAACTGCGTGTACTGGCCCCCGAAATCGAGCACCAGGACCGTCTCGTGCTCGCCTCTCCCCGCCGTCACAGGGCGGACTCTACCTTGAGCTCGCGCCGCATCAGATCCCGGATCGCGGCCGCCGGTTCCTTGCCTCGGTAGAGGATCTCGACCATCTGCTCCGTGATCGGCAACTCGACCTCCTTCTCGGTCGCCAACTCGAGCAGGGCGAGTGAGTTGCGCACTCCTTCCGCGACCCCGGCCCGGTCCGCCTCGATCTCCTCGAGGGAACGGCCCCGGGCCAGCTCGAGGCCCGTGCTCCGGTTGCGCGAGAGGCCGCCGGTGCATGTCAGCACGAGATCGCCGAGGCCGCCGAGGCCGGCAAAGGTCGCCGGCCGGCCGCCGCAGGCAAGACCGAGACGCATCATCTCGTGCAGGCCGCGGGTGATCAGCGCCGCGCGCGTGTTCGATCCGTAGCGCAGACCGTCGAGGACCCCGGCGGCGATCGCGATCACGTTCTTCGCCGCGGCGGCGATCTCCACCCCGATCACGTCGGTCGAGGTGTAGAGCCGCAGCGCCCCGCCTGAGAGCAGTGACTGCAGTCGCTCGGCCGCCACCTCGGACTCCGACGCGACGACGCAGGCCGTCGGCAGCTCGGCGGCGAGTTCGGCGGCGAACGAAGGTCCGCTGATCGTGGCGAACAGGGCGTCCGTGCCGGCCGAGACCGCCTCTTCCCGGCAGATGTCGCTCATGCAACGGAAGCCGCCGCGATGGTCGGACTCGATGCCCTTCGCACCGGAAACGAAGGTCACCCGCTCCGGCAACGGAGCACCGTCGCCGAGACCGTTCCGCGCCTCGAGAAACGACCGCACGACGGCACGGAAGCCGTGCGACGGAACAACGACAAGGACAGGGTCGCACACCGCGGCCTGCCGCAGGTCCCAGGTCACGCGAAGCTCCGCCGGCAACTCGACGCCCGGCAGGTAACGCTCGTTCACCCGCTCCTCCGCCAGAACCGCACCGAACTCCGGAGAACGGGCCCAGAGGGTGACCGGTGAACCCGCCCGGGCGGCATGGACCGCGAGCGCCGTGCCCCAGGCGCCCGCACCCAGCACGGCGACGCCGCTGCCTGCGGCCCCGTTCGTCACTCGGCAGCCTCGGACGCCGGCCGCTTCTGCCCCAGCCGGGACTCCGTGCCCGCAAGCAACCGGACCAGGTTCGCCCGGTGCTTGACGATCACCAGGACGGCGATCGCGGACACGGCAGCCAGCAGTGCCGGTCCGTCGTCCAGGCCGTCCGCATCCCTGAAGGCGCCGCTCCACCACCGGGCTCCGACCAGAACCGGCAGCGAAGCCGCCGCCGAAATCGAGCCAAGCGAGACATAGCGCTTCCAGGCCACGAGCAGGATGAACACCGCCAGCGCGCCGAGCCCGGCCCAGGGCACCAGCACCGCCAGCACACCCGCGGCCGTGGCCACGCCCTTGCCGCCGCGAAAGACGAGGAACAGGGGAAACACATGCCCCGCCACCGCCGCGACCGCGGCCGCCGCGAGCCACCAGCTCCCGACGTCGAGCGTTCCCGCCAGGACGACCGCCGCCGCGCCCTTCGCCACATCGAGCAGCAGCGCGAGCAGCGCCGCCCACTTGCCCGACGCGCGCAGCACGTTCGTCGCGCCAGCGCTTCGGCTGCCGATCGTACGCACGTCGATTCCCCGGTGGATCCGCACGATCAGATAGCTGAACGGCACGGACCCGAGGACGTACGCCAGAAGGACGGCGACCGGACCGGTCGCGGTCACGACCCCGCCTCGCCGGGCGGCGCCGCCCAGGGCAACAGGTCTCTTCCAGCCTCACGCGGCAACAGCATCCGCCGCAGCAGCTCGAGGGCGAACTGGGTCGAGAGTTGCCGCACCCGCGCCCGGTCACCCGGGAATCGCGCCTCGAAGTGCGAACGAGCGGCAGCCGGTCCGGCGACCGCGATGTGTACGGTCCCCACGGGCAGCTTCTCGGTGCCGCCGCCGGGGCCCGCAACGCCCGTGATCCCGATGCCGTAGTCGCTGCCGCAGCGTTCCCGGGCTCCCGCGGCCATCGCCAGGGCCGTCCGTTTCGACACCGCGCCGTGTTCCACCAGGGTTTCGCCCGGCACGCCGAGAAGGCGCATCTTCAGTTTGTTCGAGTAGGTCAGAAGGCCACCCACGAAGTAGGCGCTGCTGCCCGCGGTGGCCGACAACCGCTGGCCGAGCAGGCCGCCCGTACAGGACTCGGCGACCGCCACCGTCTCGCCGCGGCCCGCCAGCAGGTCGCCGACCGCGGCCTCGAACTCGATGCCGTCCTCGATCGCGCCGACGTAGAAGACCGCCTCGCCCAACGCCTTCCGGACCGCTGTTTCCATCTCCGCGAGACGCGGCGCCCTGCCCGCTACCGACCCTCCGGCCCGCAACCGCAGCCGGATCTCACCCGGTCGCGCCAGCACGGACACGTCCTCGTCACCGAAACGCTCGTAGACCGGCGCGATCCGCTCCTCGACCACCGACTCCGGCAGGCAGGCCACCCGCACCTCGACCTGATCGAACCCCGCGCCGTCCTCGGACCGCGCCGCCAGCCATGGATCCAGGGCGTCGTCCACAAGAGCCTTGAGCTCCCGCGGCACGCCGGGAAACAGAAAGTACGTCGTGCCTCGAGGCGAGGGCGCGGCATCCTCGATCCGCTGGCCGGGCGCCACACCGGCGCGGTTCGGCAGCATCTCCGCTCCGTCGACCCGCTCCGCCTGCTTGCGGTTGACCCGCGGAATGCGCCGCCCGAGCTTGCGAAACCCGCGTTCGATCTGGTCCCACAACGCCTCGTCCACCGCGACCGACCGCCCCAGCAGCCGAGCCAGGCCCTCTCGCGTCAGATCGTCCCGCGTCGGGCCCAACCCGCCGGTCACCAGCAGCAGCTCCGCGCGCTCCCGAAGCGCATCGAGTGTCTCCGCGATCGAGGCGACGTCGTCCGCGACGACCGCCTTCGAAACCAGGTCCACTCCCCGCCGTCTCAGCACCTCCGTCAGCACCAGGGAGTTCGTGTCGAGCCGGTCCGTACCGAGCAGCTCGCCGCCCACCGCGAGAATCGAAGCCTTCACCGGCCGCAGTGTAGCGAGGCGGCGGGTACACCCGCCTGCTGTGGTCCGGGCGGAGGTCGTTGGCGAGCCGTAGTGGTCGGTGGAACCGGCTATCTGCGGGACGCAGCCCGGATTCAGGCCACGGAGCGCACCTCGGCGCCGGTCGCCTCGGCCAGGTCGTCGGCGAACCGGAGAAGGTCACGGCGAAGGTCCGGCCAGCCCTGGCCCAGGTCGAGCGAACGGACCTCGATCGGATGGCCGGGAAAGTCGTAGGCGTGGCGGAACGACTGGCCGTCCGTGGCGTAGAGCAGCAGGCCGGCGGGTGAGCGATCCGCTGCGGCAACGGGCGAGTAGTTCGTGAGGTAGGCCCAGAGTTGATAGAGGTGGTCCGAGCGGAGCTTCCCGTCGCGGAGCGGATCGTTCACGCACTTCGTCTCCACGATGACGCTCCGGCGCCCCTCCGAAGCGCCGCGCGCGGGGACGAAGATGTCCGCGAGCATGCCGGGCACGCCCGGTGCTCCAGGAGGTGTGAGCGCGCCGAAGGAGATCCGCGTGTTGCCCGGACGAACCCTGAGCTCCGGCCGCTCCCGCCTCAGGAAGCTACGCACGAAGGCCTCGAACAGGTTCCCCATCTCGGTGTCGCGGGCCGTGAATGCGCGGAACCGGTAGCGGCCGGACCGGCCCTCCGGAACCAGCCGGCCGGCAATCAGTCGGCTAACGCTGAGGAGGAAACCGTAGTCCGAGTTGTTGCGGCGGAGCTGCACGCCGTGGAAGAACTCGCCTCGCAGCTCGATCTCATCGACTTCGGGGAGCAGACGCGCCAGGCGAAGCAGGTCATGGCGCAACCCGTCGTCCAAGTCGTTCGCTGGAAGCGACGCCAACCGCAGCATCGTCGACTTGACGAGGCGGTTGGGCAGCACGTTCCGGGTCAGTTCCTCGTAGCGCACCGCCACGCGAGCGCGGGAACGAAGCACCCGGGCCACCGTTCGCGTCAGATCGATCTTCCCTCTAGGCCGCCGCGCGTCCTCGGCACGCTCCAGGTAGCCGCGATCAAGGAAGATGTCGGCGGCGGCGGCGGCAATGGTGTAGTCGCCGATGGGCTCTTCGGTATCGTCTTCCGCGGACGCGTCTACTTCGTCGCCCGTCTTCCACCGCCCGATCATCTTCAACGTCAAGGCCCACGAGTCAATGCCGAGTGCGCTGGCGAAGTCCTCAATCGCCCGGTTGAACTCGACGTATCGCTCCCCAGGTGACGTGCCGGCTCCTCTGCGGTAACTCCGGCAAACACGAGCAGCCTCGGACCGGAGGTTGGACAGCCAACTCGATGTGTACAACTGCCAGCGGTCGGCGTCCTGTCCGTGCCAGCAGACGCTCAGGATCATCGGTGCAAGGTAGCCCGGTTGAGCCTCCGAGCCGTCCCGTCGACCGCGATTCCACTCCGCGAAACCGTCGACTTGCGCTGCGGCGTCGTCGTCGCTGGCCGGCAGCCGGACGAAGCTCCGCAACTCCTCTACCGAATCTTCGTCTCCCGCCAGTTCGTCCGCGAGCCTACGAAGGTAGGGACCGTTTCATGGTGCCCCTGCCAAGAGCGGGCGGTAGCTCTCCGCGAACTGCCTGAGTCCGCCGCCGTCAGCGAAGCGGCGAGCCGCCTCACCCGCCTGGCGAGACGCCTCCCTGTCCATCTTCGCCACCCATTCGCTTGCATGACCGGGATGGTCGCCCCTCGTCTCGTAGCGCGCACGCACACGCTCCAACTCGCTCTTCGGGATCTCCACCAGTCTCCGACCTCCCCGCGTTGCCTACCCCAGTTTCGGACGCAACCCTACTAACGCTCCGCTCGCGCTCGACTCAGGCAGATTCGATGTCGGTCTGGGCGAAATCCTCGCCCTTGAACAACAGAGGCTCGCCGCTCGTTCGGGCCAGCGCGTACGCGAAGCAGTCGCCGAAGTTCAGGGCGGCCGGGTGATTGCCCTTCCCGAAACGGCGCCACGCCAGCCGCGCGGCTTCAAGGTGCTCCTCGGTAACGGCAATCAACTCAATCTCGGCGCGCTCCAGAAGGAGGTCGAGATCACGGGCCGCGCTCTCGCCGCCGCGACGTTCCGCCACGATGGAAGCCTCCAGAACGTTGGCGACGGACATCCGGCACGGGTGGGCAGCCATGATCATAGTGGCATGGCGCCTCGCATCCGGCTCACGGAACAGAATGGCGAGGACTGCCGAACTGTCGACGATCACTTCGGCAAACCGCGGTCGTCGTAGAGCAGGTCGCCGTGCTCGGTGGCCGAAGGTCCCGGCTGCAGGGACTCGGCACAGCGCCAGCCGATGGCGAGCAACTCCTCGACACGCGCGTCCAGGTCACGCCGGCGCTCTTCGCGTGCGAGACGTTCACGCAGCGCCGAGGTGATGGCGCCGGTCATCGTGTCTCCGGTCAGCCGGGCCAAGTCACGCGCGAGACGGCAGGTCTCCTCGTTCTTGATGTTCAGGGTCATCGCCATCTCCACGGTAGAACGCAGGGCTCATCGTCTACCCTACGACCGAGCGGCCGACCGCGCAACCGTCCCGTTCAGGCTCACTTGAGAATTGGAAGTACCTCCGCCTCCCGTCCTGCTCGCCCACGTTCTTCGCCTTCAGCCCTCCGCCACGGCCGGCGGAACCTCGGTTTCCTCTCCGATCAGAAGCGCGGCCGCGACCTCGCGTTGCAGGACTTCCGGGTCGCGCCGGACGTACAACCGCGCGAGTTCCTGGCCTCGTTCGACCTTCTGGCCGAGGCGGACGTCGTACCGAAGGGCGACAGCGTGGTCGATCCTGTTCGGGTCGCGGTCGGGTCGGCAGGCGTCGGCGAAGGCGTTGCCGATGCGACGGCAGTCGACCGCCTCCAGGAAACCCGACTCGGAGGCGGTGACCACGGCTTCGACCGGCGCGAGGTCGAGGGCGTCGATCCAGCCGGGCTCGGCGCCCTGGGCGTCGGCCCAGTCGACGAGCTTCTGGTGGGCGGCGCCGGACGCGATCACGGCCTCGACGTCCATCCGAGACATCTCCTTGCCGCCCAGGCGGGCTGCTTTCCTGCAGACCGCTACCACCACTTCGAACAATCGCGGGTCGCCGTCCCCGCCGAGGAAATCCAGTGCCTCCCGCACTTCGGCGGCGTGGCCGACCCAGCGGCCGAGAGGCTGACTCATGTCGCTCAGGACACAGTCGGCCGGCGTGCCGCAGGCGGCGCTGATCGAGGTGAGACTGGCCGCGAGTTTGCGGGTGTCCTCGGCGTCGGGGAAAAAGCCCCCGTTGCCGGTCTTGACGTCGAACACGATCCCGGACGCGCCCAGGGCGAGCTTCTTCGAGAGGATGCTGCCGACGACGAGCGGAATGGAGCTCACGGTCGAGGTCCGGTCCCTCAGGCCGTACAGGCGCCTGTCGGCCGGCGCGATGCCCGCGGTGGCGATGCCGATCGCCATGCCGAAGCGCTCGAGCAGGCCGAGAGTCCTGGCCCGGTCCAGTTCCAGCCGCAGGCCGGGGATGCTCTCCAGCTTGTCGGCGGTGCCGCCGCTGTGGCCCAGCGAGCGGCCGGTGAGCTTGGCCGCTGGCACGCCAAACGAGGCGAGCACGGGCAGAACGATCAGGCTGACCGTGTCGCCGACTCCGCCGGTCGAGTGCTTGTCGACGAGCGGGCCGAACTCCGCGGCGAGCGCCCACCGGTCGCCGGACTCGAGCATCGCCAGGGTCAACTCCCGCGTCTCGTCGGGATCGAGACCCCGCATCGCGGCGGCCATCAGGAAGGCGGCAAGGTGCACGTCCGTCCAGCTCCCGTCGGCCGCTCCCGCGACGACGGACCACACCTCGTCGCGGGTCAGCTTCCGCCCCTGACGCATCCGGTTCAGAATGCCGTAGGGCGTAGCCATGGGGCGGGATACCGGCCGCGCCCTGTCAGCGTGCGCCGCGGAACATTGGGCCCGCCGTCTTCCTGCCGGGCACGCTGCTAGCCGCCGAAACTGAACGGACTCGCGGCGGCGGGTTCCGGCCCGAGTTGCTGCCGGGCCCTGATCGCGTAGCCGCTGTCCGGGTACTCGTCGACGATGCGCCGGAAGGTCTCCCGAGCGCCCTCCTCGTCGCCGAGCTGCTCCAGGGTCGAGGCGAGCTCGAACAGAAGTACATCCTTCGGCAGGTTGGACGTTTCCGTCGCCACCGCGCCACGGAGCTCAGCCGCAAGTTCCTCTCCCCGACCCTCGGCGCGATCGAGGCTGTACAGGTTCAACTGCAGGCTCACGGCGAGCGCATGGTCTCCGCCGTTCGTCTCGAGATAGCCCGTCCAGAGTTCACGCGCCGTCGCGGTGTCGCCCTCGTCCGCGGCGATCTGGCCCAGATAGACGGAAGCCAGTCGACCGGAAGCGGTTGAACCGTAGCTTTCCCGCACCGCCTCGAGCGCGGCGCGCGCCGCGACCCGCCGCTCCGCCTCGGAGGCAAAGCTGAGGACGTCGTCGCCATCCTCTTGCGCAACGGGTTCCTCCGGTTCCGCCTCGGCGCTCTCGTCCTGCTCCTCGCCCGGCGCGCTGTCCGGCGGCGTACCGAAGAGATCGTCGATCGCGTCCGTCTCCGGCTCGTCGATCTCTGCCCGGTAGACCTTGAGGGCTTCACTGAGCTGGAAGCTCGCGTCGCCCTCCCGGCGATCCTGGTAATTGAGGAACAGCACGACGCCAAGGACAACGGCGATCACTGCTGCGATCCCGATCAGAATCTGCCGAACGTGCTCGGCGAACCACGCGGAAGCCGAGAAAACCGCTTCGCGCACCTCGTCGCGCCGAATCTCCTCTCGTGTCAGACGGCTCATTGCAAGACCCTCCTCAGGCGGCGCAAACCTTAGCAGCCCTTGACTCCCCGCAAACCGGGAAACGGGCGCAAAGTGCGCCGCTGTGGCAGACTTGAACTCAGGCGTTCTCGCTGGAGGACCCGGTCGTCCGGTAACGCCACTCAACCACCTGGAGCACCCAACATGCCGACCCTGGGAATTGGCGAACTGCTGATCGTCTTCGCGATCATCGTCCTGATCTTCGGAGCCAGCCGCATTCCCAAGCTGGCGGGAGGCCTCGGCGCTGGTATCCGGAACTTCAAGCGCGGCCTGAACGAGCCCGGCGAAGACGAGGCCGAGGACAAGCCGAAGCGCGAGATCGAGGAGTAGCGAGGCTTCGCCTCAGACCGACGAGCGTTCAGGCCGGAGCAGATGCCGGCCAGAAGGCCGGCGCACCCAGTGGGCGGAACTTGCCTCAGCTGTAAGGGTCAGCCCTGTTCAAGGAGTCTAGACATCTTGAACCGGCGTCGTCTTTACAGTTGAGTCAAGTTTGGTGGAGGCTTGTCTGTGGTTGGTTTGGCGTCATTGGCGTGGTTCTCAGGCTGCGAGTCGCAGTCCGCGGCTGGCTCG